>Ga0209444_10000011_pt1 | contig 102959 bp, 98 predicted proteins | sample LauGreFaBDMM15DN_2_FD_188215 | JGI IMG/M metagenome (GOLD analysis project Ga0209444, IMG submission 188215) | Freshwater lake microbial communities from Lake Michigan, USA - Fa13.BD.MM15.DN (SPAdes) (version 2) | ecosystem: Environmental > Aquatic > Freshwater > Lake | place: Lake Michigan... | reverse complement strand
TTTGGTTGGACCAAAAGGAAATGGATCAATTGTTTTGCCTGTTGGTGAAAAATTTGAAAAAGCTTTCCGTTTGAGAAGAAACACTGCTACTTCTTGTTTGAATTCATTAGTAGTTGGTTGGGAAAAAGGATTATCTATTGAAGGTGCTGCAGTTGTTGCTAATGTTAACGGAGATTCATTGGTATTTTCTAACAACAGTTTAACCAACTTCAACAATGGTACAAATGCAATTACATCTACGGGTGTTTCTGGTGCTTTCTACCAAAGTTTCTGGAGCATGGATGGGAATGACTCAACAGAAACCATCGCACAAATTAACTGGGTTAACCTTTTCACCGCGTTAGGAGTAACTCCAGATGCACGTTTAAATGCAGGTTCAGTTGCTGCCACTGGCGCGACATTTACCAATGCTAAATTCTTCTCAGTTGCTGCACCGGTTGTTGCAAACGTAACATATTGCCAAGGAGCAATTGCCAATCCGCTTACTGCAACTGCAATTGGTGGAAACACTTTGTATTGGTATGCTAACGCAACAGGTGGTGTTGGATCAATGACTGCACCTACTCCATCAACAACAACAGCTGGGACTTACAATTTCTATGTTAGCCAAAAAAATGCAGCAGGTGATGAGAGTCCACGCGTAATGATTTCGGTTACTGTCAACGCTTCTCCTGCATTACCAGTTATCTCTGCAGGTGGTTCAACTTCTATCTGTACAGGAAGTTCAGTTGTTTTGACTTCTTCTTTCCCAATGGGTAATGTATGGTCGAACAGTGCAACTACAGCAGCGATTACGGTTACTACTTCTGGAAGCTACACTGTAACACACACGGACATGAACGGTTGTACTTCAACTTCAGTTCCTACGGTAGTTAACGTAACTAATGCACCGGTTCCAACGGTTCAAGCTTCTGCAATCGAAGCATGTAACGGTGACACCGTAACTGTTACTGCATCTACTTCAGATACTTACTTATGGTCTACAGGGGCAACTACACAATCTATCAACCTAACATCGACAACGCCTAACGTAACTGTATTGGTTACAAACGCGAACGCTTGTAACGGTGTTGGAACTTCTGCTCCAATCTCTGTTACTTTCAACGCGAACCCGACAGCAGCTGGTGCTTACACTGTAGTTGGTAACGTTGTAACGTTTACAAACACTTCAACAGGTGCTGCTTCTTACTCTTGGGATTTTGGTGACATGACCAACTCAAGTGCTGCTGCTCCAGTACATGCTTTCGCTGCGAATGGTTCTTATACCGTAATATTAACAGCAATCAATGGCTTGTGTGAAGACGATGTTACTTTGACTGTACAAATCTCTGTAAGCTTAGATGAAATGGTTGGAGTTTCTGTTGAAATGTTCCCTAACCCATCTTCTTCTGAAGTAACTGTAGAATTGGCAGGTGCTAACTTTGAATCAGCAATCGTAACTGACCAATTTGGTAGAACGGTTAAGGTTTCTAACAACGGAAAATTCTCTGTAGCTACTTTGGCAAACGGAATCTACCAAGTTACCATCCTATCTGACAAAGGAACTGCGGTTCGTCGTTTGGTAGTTAACAAATAATTATAAGCCTTAATAAGATTGGGGACACAAATTGTGTCCCCTTTTTTTTGAAAAATACAATCACATGGACAATAAAGGACATACCATATTACTCGTAGACGATGAACCAGACATTCTCGAGTTTTTATCTTACACCATACGCAAAGAAGGGTACCGAGTATTCACCGCTGCAAATGGCGAAGAAGGCGTAAAGCTTGCTCAACAATTAAGTCCATCGCTTATTTTAATGGACGTTATGATGCCGCAAATGGACGGGATCGAAGCTTGCCAAATCATCCGAAAGGACCTTCAAATTACCCAACCCATCATAGCATTCTTAACAGCACGCGCTGAGGATTATGCACAAATTGCGGGTTTTGAAGCAGGTGCCGATGATTACATTTCTAAACCCATTCGTCCGCGTCTTTTGGTAAGCAAAATTGAATCCTTGCTTCGCAGGGTTAGAACCGAAAGGGTTACCGCACCCACCAATCCTTCAGATCTTGTCATTGACCGCGAAAAATTTGTCGTCAAAATAAAAGGACAAGAATTAACCCTTCCAAAAAAGGAATTCGAATTGTTGGAATTGTTGGCCAGCAGACCAGGAAAAGTATTTAACCGCGAACAGATTCTAGCCATTGTATGGGGAAATGAAACCATCGTTGGGGAACGTACCATAGACGTTCACATTCGTAAACTACGGGAGAAATTAGGAGAATCGTATATTCGCACCATTAAAGGCGTTGGATATACTTTTAACCAAAAATGAAAAACTTAAGACCCGGACTTTTACTTTTTACAGGTTGTTTGATTCTATTTCTTGTAACCTTTTGCAGCAGTTTGCTGCTACAAGGAAGTGGCTCATTCACTCCAAATTTAAATGCATTCATTACAGCACTTGTCGCAAGTACCAGTGCTTTTTTTATTTTCTATTTTGCCTTAAAGCGCTTCGTGCAAAATAGGCTGCAAAATATATTCAGGATTTTACAAAGTCCACCCACCCTAAGGCATAAAAACATTAACGAATTGATTACCGAAGCAGAAAGACATGTGAATGTCTTAAATGATTATAGAATTCGCGAAATCAAACAATTAAAGGTTCAAGATGAGTTTAGGAAAGAATTCATTGGCAATTTATCCCATGAGTTAAAAACCCCCATCTTTTCCATCCAAGGGTTTTTGGACTCCTTGTTAGACGGTGCATTGGAAAATCCAGAAATCAATCGGAATTTTATTGAGCGTGCGTCCATTGCTACAGACCGTATGGTTCAATTGATTGAGGATTTAGACCAAATCACCAAATTAGAGAGTACAGAACTCAAAATTGTAAAGCGTCCCTTCGAACTCACTGAATTAGTGAAAGAAATCATTGATACCTTAGAGCTTCAAGCCAAGGAAAAAAACATCAACCTCAAATTGGCAAAAGAATACCCCTTAACCTTTGTCATGGGGGATAGAAATAAATTGTTTCAAGTTTTTACAAATTTACTTCGCAATTCCATCAGTTATGGAAATGTGGACGGTAAAACGGAGGTTTTCATCAGCCCGATTGACGATTTAATTTTAATAGAAGTCGCCGACAACGGCATTGGCATTGACCCAAACCATTGGCCAAGGGTTTTTGAACGATTTTACCGTGTCGAAAAGAGTCGAAGCCGTCACGAAGGTGGTACCGGCTTGGGATTGGCGATCGTTAAACACATCTTAGAGGCACACGGACAAAGCATCACGCTTCGCAGTACGGCAGGGGTAGGTACAACCTTTTCTTTTAGCCTTGAAAAAAGCCCTAAAAATTTACAATTAAGTTCGCGAGGCATTCCGATAAACTAGAAAGTTCCAACGCTTTTAGGTAATTTTACACCATGTCTGGCAAAAAGGGTTCTTGGTTTTTATTAAAGCGATTATTTCAATTCATCAAGCCCTATAGATCGTATTTCATCCTTGCCCTTTCCGGGGTATTGTTATTGTCCTTTTTAAGTCCACTTCGTCCTTTTTTAATTGGTAAAACGGTTGACCATTTCATCATCAAGCAACAAAACACAACGGCTTTAGGAAAATCATTGCTCGGAATTTTAGGTTTATTGGTTATTGAAACCTTGATCATTTGGCTTTCCTCCTACTATTCTAATTTGATGGCACAATCCATCATTCGAGACATCCGAAATAAGGTTTTTCGTAAAATTCTCCATTTCAAAACTACCTACTTCGATCAAACCCCGGTTGGTGCCTTGGTAACACGCATCGTTTCTGACGTTGAGGCCATTTCAGAGGTGTTTTCCGCAGGATTGATGGAGATTTTTGGGGACATGTTGTCGTTGTTCGCCATCCTTGCCTTTATGTTTGCCACCGATTGGAAATTGAGTTTGCTTACCCTCGTTCCCATTCCGATCTTAATTTTTGCCACACGTCTTTTTGCGCGTGCCATGAAGAAATCTTTTCAGATGGAAAGAACCCAAGTTTCCAAGCTTAACACCTTTGTTCAAGAACACTTAATGGGAATGGGATTGATTCAACTTTTTGGAAAGGAAAAACCCTCTTTTGAAGAATTCACCGAAATCAATAAAAAACACCGCGATGCGCACATCAGTGCCGTTTGGGCCAATTCAATCTTCTTTCCCGTGGTTGAGTTACTCAGTTCATTGTCGATTGCGTTTCTATTGGTTTGGGGCGCACTTTTGGTAGAGGGAAAAACCCAAACACAAATTGAAATGCTGTATGGAAACATCATCTCTTTTACCTTGTGGATAAACCAACTTTACCGTCCCATCAGACAATTGGCGGATAAGTTCAACATTCTTCAACGGGGAACGGTGCGTGCCGAACGAATTTTTGACATCCTCGACGATGATGAGAACCTGGAAGTAGATAAGGGAGAACAAACGGATTTTGTCAATGGCGACATTGCTTTCAAGAATGTCTCATTTTCTTACGTATCGGATTCAATGCTTTTTTCCGATTTCAACCTGTGCGTAGAAAAAGGAAAAACCACCGCTTTTGTAGGCGCAACTGGCTCAGGAAAAACCACCATCATCAATTTAATTGGAAGGTTTTATGAAATCAATGGGGGAGAAATTTCCATTGCGGGGATAGACATTCGGAAATTTTCTAGGGATGTTTTGAGCCGTTCAATTGGATTTGTCTTACAAGATGTCTACCTATTTTCCGACACCATACACAATAACATAACCTTAGGGAATCCTGAAATCTCAAGAGAACAGGTAAGAAAGGCTGCCAAAATGGTCGGTGCCGATGGGTTTATCATGGAGGTTCCAGGAAACTACGACCACATTATTGGAGAACGTGGCGGGGTATTGTCTGTAGGACAACGCCAATTGGTATCATTCGTTCGTGCCATGGTATATGACCCACAAATTTTGATACTAGACGAGGCGACCTCGAGTGTGGACAGCGAATCTGAGACTATGATTCAAAATGCAATCTCAGAACTCACTAAAAACAGAACTTCCATTATCATTGCACACCGTCTTTCTACGGTGCAGCAAGCGGATAAAATCATTGTACTTGACCACGGAAAAATTGCAGAAGAAGGCACACATAAAGTGCTGTTAGAAAACGGTGGCGTTTACCAAACTTTGTTTGAAAAGCAATTCAACATCACGCCGAATGAAGCGATTTAAAATTGGCGGTGTTCCCGAACACTTCAACTTGCCTTGGCGTTTGTGTATCGAGGAAAATGTCTTCAAAGATTTGGGAATAGAATTGCATTGGTCTGACATGACAGGTGGAACGGGACAAATGATCAAAGGGCTGGAATCTAAATCTTTAGACATTGCCGTTTTACTCACCGAAGGCATCACTCAAGCCATATTAAAAGGAACCCAAGCTAAAATCATTGACATTTATGTCAACAGCCCATTGCAATGGGGCATTCACATCCCTGTTGATTCCAATGTAGCCGATGTAAAAGGTTTACATTCAGCGAATTTTGCTGTTTCTCGCATGGGATCAGGTTCACATCTTATGGCGTACGTATTGGGGAAGAAATTCAACTTTGCGATGGAAAACATTTCGTTCAATGTCATCGGCGATGTGTACGGAGGAATTTGGGCCCTGGAAAACCATGTTTCAGATGCCTTTCTTTGGGAAAAATATACTACCCAACCTTTTGTAGATAAGGGGAGCTGTAAGTTTTTAGGACAAATTGACACGCCGTGGCCTTGTTTTGTTGTGGCGGGAAGAAATGACGTCGTTGAAAAATATGGGGGTGAAATCAACGAAATGCTTAACCGGGTTCAACAAAGGGCCAAAAAGCTCAAGGATGACACCCACTCCGTTCAAGAAATTGCGTGGCGTTACCATTTGCAAGAACCATCAGTAGACCAATGGCTCAAAGAAACAGAATGGAAATACAGCGAAGCACCTTACAAAGAAAAATTGGCTTCCGTCGTAGCATTCCTTTTGGCGACTGAATTAATCACTGAAACTGAACAATCAAATTGGGCACAAAAATTATTTTAATGGTTTCATTGTCCTTGCTCACGAATACCCTTCGTGCGCAAAGTGGTTGTACGGATCCACAAGCCAACAACCATGACCCCTCTGCGGTCATCAATGACGGAAGTTGTACGTATGCCCCAACCAATTACACGCTTACCCTGGTAAACAACCTTTCAGACACCCTTCAAGAAACATCGGGGATTTTCGAAGAAGGCAATTTCCTCTATACCTTTAACGACTCTGGCAATGGTCCGAAATTGTATGAGTTAACTTCCAACGGTACCCTGAACAGAACCATCCATGTATTGAATGCAACGAATGTAGATTGGGAAGCCATAGCGTCTGATGCAAACTACATCTACATAGGCGACTTTGGCAACAACAATGGCAATCGTCAGGATTTATGCGTGTATCGCATTGCAAAACCCGCTGTGCTCAACGCTACCAACGACACCGTCGCTTCGGAAAAACGCGTGTTCAAATGGGAAGACCAGGTGCAATTTACTTCCGCTCCAAATGCAAATAATTTCGATTGTGAATCTTTTTTCGCCACATCAGATTCCTTGTTTCTTTTTACAAAAAATTGGGTGGATTTAAAAACAAGGTATTATGCCTTGCCAAAAACGTGGGCAGATACCGCAATTGCTGTTCTCAGGGATAGTTTCTATGTGAATGGATTAATCACAGATGCGCATTATGACAGCATTCATCAACGGGTTGTTTTATTGGGCTATAAAAACAATGGGAGTAACTTCTATACCAGTTTTGTCTATGCACTTTGGGATTTTTCACCTCACTCCTATTTTTCTGGGAACAAACGCAGAATTGAAGTTGGCAATGTGCTCACCGTTGGTCAGACAGAAGGAATCACTTTGGATGCATTTGCCCATGGTTACCTCACCTCAGAAAAGGTAAGTTCTTTTGTTGTCATTCCACCAAAGCTCTTTTCCTATGATTTCAGTCCCTATTTCTCAGGAGATGCTGGGATTGAAAACACAAAAAAAGAAAACCGAATCTCTTTCTTTTACGATTCAGCGAAAGCCGGGTACACTTTAAAAATTTACGATTCCTTTAAGCAGGCAAGAATCATTGATCTTTCCGGAAAAACGCTCCAAGTCATCAAGTCATCTTACACCGAAGGCATTCTGTCTACTTTTCATGGAAAGGCATTCCTTATCCTCGACGACCAAAGCCATCCATTGTACCTTCCTTAATCTTTATGAAATAAGGTTGTGCTGGCTTGTGCCGTTGGCATGATCACTAGGTCGTGTATTGAAACACGGGAGGGCCGAGTCACTATAAAACGCACCGCTTCGGCAATGTCTTCTGCTTGCAAGGGATCAAATCCTTGGTAAACTTGTTTGGATGTTTCTTTATCTCCTTTAAACCGAACCAAAGAAAATTCGGTTTCCGCCGCACCCGGTGCAATGGTACTTACGCGTACTTTGTGATGCACCAGGTCCATCCGCATGGATTTTGAAAGTTGGTCCACTGCAGCCTTGGTAGCACAATAAACGTTTCCTCCAGCATAGGCCTCTTTTGCGGCAATGCTTGTAATGTTAATAACCATAGAACCTTCATTTTTCATCAAAAAAGGAAGTGTTTCGCGAGTCATGTATAGAAGTCCTTTTACGTTGGTGTCGATCATACGCTCCCAATCCTCCAGCAATCCATCTTGAAAACCTGAACGTCCAACCGCGAGTCCGGCATTGTTTACCAAAATAGAAAGGTTGTTTTTTACCTTATCCTCCAGTCCCTCAATCCAATCGTGGATATCCTCAGCATTCCTTACATCCAGCGTGGCCACCAATACCTTGATTTGCTTTGACGCCAAGGTGTTTTTTAATGCCTCTAAACGATCCCCTCTACGTGCGACCAAAATGAGGTTGTAATTTTCTTCTGCCAAAACTTTTGCGATGGCTTCGCCAAATCCTGCCGAAGCGCCCGTTACAATTGCGTATTTATCCATTTGAAAAATTTAAGTTGATTCAGTTTTACCTTGAATGGTTTTGGTTGTAATAAGAGTAGGGAGAAAAGGAAAAAAGGGAGTACGGGCGCTTTGTAACGTACCATCGCACCAACCACCGGCGCAGTGATGCCAATGATTCCAAATACCAAGAAAACGAACATGAGCGACAAAACCGTCCAATATTTTGGACGTTCGTTGTAAAAAATGCCTACAACGCCTCCAACCATCAGCAACCAAAAAAGAACATTTTCTGCATACGCGGCCACAGACTGTGGGTTTTTAAGCATGGTCACATCTGGATAATACATAACATTCCAAATCCCAACCGGAAGCAGGGATAACAACGACGCATAACTTTGTGTCAACCGGTGGATAGGCACCCGACTCCCGGCATGCACAGCTTCAGCCATTTGGATAAAATCAAACTGTTTACCTTGTAGTATAGAGAGTACATTCCAATTGGGAATACAAAGGGCTTGAATCAAAAACAAAAGCAACAGGCTCGTCATACCAAAGAGCAAAGACTTCCGAGTGCTGCCAAAATGGTTAAAAATAACCCCAATGACCAAAAAAGGAAGCAGGGAAACCAAGATGTAAATTTTCAAATGCATCAGAACAAAAAAGGCAGCCCCAAAAACCAAAGCATGGCGCCATCCATGGGATGAAAGGAAGCGTTTCAATGAAAAGAGCAATAGACCTAAAGCACACATCACCAAGCCCTCCTTCAAAATTCCACTGGACCAAAATACAGTAGACGGGATCAGAAAGGCACAGGCAAACGCCATCCATTTTTCATGGCACAATGCCAAGAAGAATCGAAACAGGTAATAGCTTCCGATGAAAGACAAAAGCAGGAAAAACAAAACGTTCACCGGATAATAACCTTGAGAGACCATATTAACCAAGGCATTGATGCGAATAACCATGCGATTGTCGTTGGATAAACCGTGGTCATAGGAGCGAAACCAATAATGCATGCGGTCCAGGTAAGGCAGGTCTTTCTTGGTCCAATTCCCAATCATAATCCGGGTAAAAACCTCTGGATTTTCTTTACGAATCTGATTCAATTCTACGCCATCGTCAAAATATTTAAAGACATCAGCTTCCGACCGGTTGGGATACAGTTGGGTATAGGTATACAACAAAAGCAAGGCAGAAATCCATTTGGTGGCAAACCCTATCATTTTACCCAATGGCTTCAAATGTTGGAAAACAGGAAGAAAAAAGAGGGCCAACAAAACCAAAAAACCCAAAATGGACAATCCAAGCATCAATGCGAACATGGGACAAAAGTATCAATATTCCTTAAGCGAAATTGACATTTTTTACATAAATCCCATCGTTAAGCGACAAAGTGTCATAATTTTTCATTTGGTATATTAATTGAAAAAATGTGCACGAAAAAATAAAATTATGAAAACAGGTCAAATCAATGTTCAAACAGAGAACATCTTTCCGATTATCAAGAAATTCTTATATTCTGATCACGAAATATTCTTAAGAGAATTGGTTTCAAATGCGGTGGATGCCTCTCAAAAATTAAAATTTCTTTCTTCCAACGGAGAGTTCAAAGGAGAACTTGGCGATTTGCGCGTTGAGGTTATACTTGACAAAGAAGCTAAAACGCTCACCATTCGTGACCACGGGATTGGAATGACCGAAGAAGAAATTGACAAATACATCAATCAAATTGCTTTTTCCGGTGCAGAGGAATTCGTGAATAAATACAAAGGTCAAGAAGGTGCAGAACAAATCATTGGACATTTTGGGCTTGGTTTTTATTCCGCCTTTATGGTGGCTGAGCGTGTTCAAATCCAAACATTGTCTCGCATAGAAGGCGCGCAAGCGGTACAATGGGAAAGCAATGGGTCACCCGAGTTTACGCTTACTGACATTGAAAAAACAACACGCGGTACAGACATCATCTTGTTCATCAACGAAGATGCCCTTGAATTTAGTGACAAGAACCGCATCCAAGGCATTTTGGACAAATACTGCAAGTTTTTGCCGATTCCAGTGATTTTTGGTACCAAAACCGAATACATCGATTCCCCTGAAGGAGAAAAAGATGAGGATGACAAAATCAAAAGAGTCGCTGTTGAAGTACCCAACCAGGTAAACAATCCCAAGCCTGCATGGACCATTGCTCCGGCAGATTTAAAAGAGGAAGATTACCAATCTTTCTACCGAGAACTTTACCCTACCACTTTTGAAGCTCCTTTGTTTAACATCCACTTGAATGTTGACTTTCCCTTCAACTTGACCGGAATTCTATACTTTCCTAAAATCAAGGAAAATGTCGAAATCCAACGAAACAAAATCAACCTGTACAGCAACCAGGTGTTTATCACCGACAGCGTAGAGGAAATTGTTCCAGAATTCTTAACCCTTCTTCATGGTGTTCTTGACTCGCCAGACATCCCGCTCAATGTTTCTAGATCCTACCTCCAAAGTGATGGAAATGTCAAAAAAATATCTGCACACATCACCAAAAAAGTAGCGGATAAATTGGCAGAAATGTTTAAAAAGGACCGTAAAGATTTTGAGGAAAAATGGAACGACTTGACCATTTTCGTACAATATGGCATGTTGTCAGACGAGAAATTCTCAGAAAAAGCAAAAGGTTTTGCCTTGGTAAAAGATACGGATGGTCACCATTATACAATGGAGGAATACTTGGAAAAAATCGCCGTACTCCAAACGAATAAGGACGAAGAGAAAATCATTCTTTACACCAACGATCCTGAAGCGCAATTCACTTATGTTAAGCAAGCCAAAGACCGTGGTTACAATGTATTACAATTGGAAGGCCCGCTAACGTCGCACTGGATTCAAAAGATGGAACAGTTGAATGAAAAAACACGCTTTTCGCGCGTTGATGCAGACAGTTTAGACAAGCTTATCCACAAGGGAGAAGGGATTCCATCCAAGCTTTCGAAAGAAGAGGAAGATAAATTGAAACCGCTCTTTGAAAATGTAATCAACAAAGATAAATTTACGGTACAAATTGAGAGCATGCCTGAAAATGAGGCGCCAATCATCATCACCCAACCTGAATTTATTCGAAGGATGATGGAACAACAACGCATGGGTGGCGGCGGATTTTATGGTGCCTTTCCAGAGATGTACCAATTGGTGGTTAACGGAAACCATCCTGCCATCGTTAAAATGTTGAAATTGACGGAGGAACCACAAAACCTCTATGCAAAACAATTGATTGATTTGGCGATGTTGTCTCAAGGAATGCTAAAAGGTGAAAATCTGAATGTTTTCATTCAAAGAACCTTGTCGAATCTGACCGAATCTTAGTAATTTTGACTTAAAAATCAAGCATTGTACAAGTGGATTCTCGGTATTGGATTTTTAGTCCTCACCCAAAAATTTGGGTATGGAAGCATTGGATTTATTATCGGGTCCTTTATTGATTTCTTAAACCGTCCCAACGCTTCGAAATCGAAGCGTTCCACCGGTGAAAGCAGCTACGATTATTACCAGCAACGTGCTTCCCGTTATGATTTCCCAACCATGCTCATGGCGCTTTCTGCCGTGGTCATGAAGGCTGATGGATCGGTAAAACGCGTTGAGTTGGATTACGTAAAAAACTTTTTCAATGCGCAATTTGGGTCCTCATTTACCAAAGAACATCTACAAACGCTCAAACATTTTTTAGACAGCGGACAAATACCTTTAAACGAGATTTGTGCAGACATTAAAAATCGCCTGAAGGTTGAAGGACGGAGTCAATTGATTCACTATTTGTTTTCTGTCGCCAAGGCAGATGGACATGTCGATGAGACGGAAATGAGAACCATTGAGCAATTGGCCGCAAAGATGGGTGTTCCAGCCATGGAATTCGAAAGCGTCAAAAACATGTTTTATCGGAATGCAGAATCCGATTACAAAGTTTTGGGGATTGATGCCACGGCAAGTGATGAGGAAATCAAAAAAGCCTATCGAAAAATGGCCATCGTCTTTCACCCCGATAAAGTTGCCCAGATGGGTGAAGAGTACCAAAAAGGGGCAAAAGAGAAGTTTCAACAAATACAGGATTCGTACGAAAATCTCAAGAAGAAAAGAGGGTTTAAATAATTTCTGCTTCGTGTATTGTTTTCAGGGATTCAAATGAGGTCTTGCCCTCTTCAATAACCAACACCATAGAAAGGTAAAGTTTTTATTTAGGCTTTTTCTACGGAAACATATGCCTTTACACGATTCCTAAGGGACTCGTTTTTAACCTCATTGATCACTTCAGAAAGGAAACCTTCCAACAACAATTGAACGGCACGGTCCTGAGAAATTCCACGTGAGCGGAGGTAAAAAAGTGCCTTTTCATCGAGTTGACCGGTGGTAGAACCGTGGGAACACTTTACATCGTCCGCATAGATTTCAAGTGCAGGTTTTGCATTGACACTCGCATCGTCAGACAACAATAAGTTTCGATTGGATTGAAAGGCATTGGTTTTTTGGGCGTCTTTGAACACGTTGATTTTCCCATAAAAAACACCGGAAGCTTTTCCTTTTAGTACGCCTTTATACAATTCATTCGAAGTAGAATGTGGCGCCATGTGGTTCATGGTTGTGTGGTTGTCAATGTGATTGTTTTCTTCCCCCATAAAAACGCCATACATTTTTGACTCAGTTCCTTCTTCTTGTCCAAAAATTTCCAAGTCATTTCGGGTGAAAAAAGCATTGAACGTGAGTGTATTTATGGCAAAACTGCTCTGTTTTTTTTGGTAGATTCTTTCGGTACAAAAGGAAAAAGAATTGCCCTCCTGCGTTTGAAGTTTATCCATTTTCAGCTGACTACCTTCTGCCAAAAAACAATCCAATAACAAGTTTTGGAAGGATTCCTCTGCCCTTCCTTCGTGTATCCATTCTATGTGAGCCGAAGCAAATGGGTGAAGGACAATTTGATGATGCAACAATACTGCTTGGCTTTTGCCGCTCCATCTTTGGATGATGGTAATCGAAGTTGGGACAGCGACCTGTTTTGAGATTTCAATGCTCACCCCGCCTTGCGCATTTACAGCGTTCATTGCTTGAACAAAACCTTTGTATTCACAGGCCAACCATTGTGATTGTGGTACATCTTGCGCTGATTGAACGGTAACCCCTTCGTGTTGTCCAACCACGGAAACCAATTGGCCATTTTCAAAGACAATTTGAATTCCTTCTGTCGTTGGGGCAATGTTTACCAATGGTGGCGCGAAGGATTTTTCTGTTTGCAATTGCAATTTATTCAGACGAATCAAACGGGTGTATCTAAAATCCTCCGATTTTGTGGTTGGAAAATCTGCCAGCCGTTGAATGTCTTGGTTCGCTTTCGATAGAATGGAATCAGGCAATTGCAAGTTGGTAGGAACCAACTGCTGTTGAAATTCTATTAGGCTTCCCCTTCCCTCGTTTTTCATGCGTGTTCAGCTTTTATCCAATCATAGCCCTTTTCTTCCAATTCCAGTGCGAGGTCTTTGCCCCCCGTTTTTACAATTCTTCCGTCAAAAAGTACATGTACAAAATCAGGAACGATGTAGTCCAACAACCTTTGGTAATGGGTGATGACGAGGGTTGCGTTTTCTTTCGTTTTCAAGGCATTCACTCCGCTGGCGACAATGCGTAAGGCATCTATGTCCAAACCAGAATCCGTCTCATCCAAAATGGCCAACTTCGGATTCAGCATCGCCATTTGAAAAATTTCATTTCGTTTTTTTTCGCCGCCTGAAAAACCTTCATTTACAGAGCGCGTTGCCAAGCTGCTGTCCAACTCTACCAGGGCAGATTTTTCTTTTACAAGTTGTAAAAAGTCTTTGGCAGAAAGGGGTTTTAATCCTGCGTATTCGCGGATTTCATTGAGGGCTGTCTTCAAAAAATTCACATTGGAAACACCTGGAATTTCTACGGGGTATTGAAAAGCCAGAAACAATCCTTCCCTTGCCCTGTCCTCAATGGGAAGAGCGGTTAAATCTTTTCCTTCAAACAAAATTTCGCCTTCGGTGATCTCATAACTTTCGTGACCTGCCAGTACACTTGCGAGCGTACTTTTACCAGCTCCATTTGGACCCATGATGGCATGTACTTCCCCTGGATTGATTTCTAAATTCAGTCCTTTTAGAATGGCTTTGCCATCAATGGAAGCATGTAGGTTTTTTATTTTCAACATTTTATTTCTCGATTTTATCCAACACTGCCCTCAAGGCTAAGGGTTAATAATTTTTGTGCTTCCACGGCAAACTCCATGGGAAGCTTATTCAATACTTCCTTACAATAACCATTTACAATCAAACCAATGGCTATTTCTTCGCCAATTCCTCTTTGCATGCAATAGAATAATTGATCCTCACCAATTTTAGAAGTCGTTGCTTCATGTTCAATTTTAGCGGTGGGGTTTTTACATTCAATGTATGGAAAGGTATGTGCCCCACATACATCGCTCATGAGCAGGGAGTCACATTGTGAAAAATTCCGAGCTTGATCGGCTGATTTATGTATTTGCACCAATCCCCTGTATGAATTCTGGGATTTCCCTGCAGAAATGCCTTTCGAAATAATCGTACTTTTAGTATTTTTCCCGAGGTGAATCATTTTGGTACCTGTATCCGCTTGTTGAAAATGATTGGTAACGGCAACGGAGAAAAACTCTCCTACCGAATGGTCTCCTTTCAAAATGCATGATGGGTATTTCCAAGTGACTGCAGATCCTGTTTCAACTTGGGTCCATGAAATTTTAGCGTGGTTTTCACATACGCCACGTTTGGTAACAAAATTAAACACGCCTCCTTTTCCCTCTTTATCGCCGGGATACCAGTTTTGTACGGTAGAATATTTTATTTCAGCGTGTTCCAATGAAATCAGTTCAACAACCGCTGCATGCAATTGGTTTTCGTCTCGTTGCGGCGCGGTACATCCCTCTAAATAAGAGACGTAAGAACCTTCATCTGCGATCACCAAGGTTCGTTCAAATTGTCCGGTCCCGCCGGCGTTGATTCGAAAATACGTTGAAAGTTCCATTGGGCAACGAACCCCTTTGGGAATGTAACAAAAGGAACCATCCGAAAATACAGCACTGTTAAGGGCAGCATAAAAATTATCGGTCATCGGCACTACGGAGCCTAAATATTTCTGAACCAATTCTGGGTGGTTTTGAACGGCTTCGGTAAATGAACAAAAAATGATGCCCAAAGAACCCAGTTTTTCTTTGAAGGAAGTTGCAACGGAAACGGAATCCATGACAAAATCCACCGCTACTCCGGTAAGGCGTTGTTGTTCCTCCATTGAGATTCCCAATTTTTTCATGGTTTCCTTCAACTCTGGGTCTACATCATCCCAAGATTCGTATTTTTTTGTTTGTTTTGGCGCGGAGTAATAAGAGATGCCTTGGAAATTTGGTTTTTCATACCGCACATGCGCCCATTCGGGTTCCGCCATGGTTTTCCAATGTTCAAACGCCTTTAAACGATAGGCCAACAACCAACTTGGTTCGTTTTTCTTCAATGAAATCATTTTGATGACATCCTCGTCCAATCCTACGGGAGCGGTATCCGACTCGATGTTGGTGGTAAAGCCAAATTCGTATTCCTTGTTTTCAAGGTCTTTGGCCAGCTCGTTTTCTGTGTAATTTGACATGTTAAACTGAAAAAGATTCGCCACACCCACAGGTTCTGTCTGCGTTGGGATTGTTAAAAACAAAACCCTTCCCATTCAATCCACCTGAAAAATCTAAGGTTGTGCCTATTAAGTACAAATAACTTTTCTTGTTAACAACTACCTTAACCCCATTGTTTTCAAAAACTGAATCTTCCTCCGATTCCGCATTGTCGAAAGTAAGTTGATACATTAATCCAGAGCAACCGCCACCAGAAACACCCACACGAATAAAATACCCGTCTTTCCCTTCATCTTCCATCAATCGGATTGCTTGACGCTTTGCGTTGTCTGTTACCGTAATCATCTTATTTAGATTAATTTTAAATAAACCAATATTTAAGCGCAAAAATACCACAAAAGTGGTATTAGTTGCAAATTATGGAATAAAAAAATCCCTAACGTTGGTTAGGGATTCTTGAAATAAGGGAGATACAGAATCTACCTTGGAGAATTATTTATTTACCTCGAGGGTTTTGATGTAGAGTGTTTCATTTCCTGATTTAAAAACCAGGGTATACGTTCCGTTCATTAAGTCATTCATGTGTAATGATTTGGCATCGGAAACGGGGATTGTAGGCATAAACTGACCATTTGAAGCAAGGATTTCGATAAAATCAATTCTTGCATCGCTCCACAAAATAGTAGCATTCCCAGTTGAAATGTTACAAACAATTTGAATTTTATCATCTTCAAATCCTTTTTTAGGATCTGTATTCGCGTTTACCAATAAAGTAGAAAAAAGGATCATTGCGAGGGTTAAAATTGTCGTTTTCATAAGTTGTTGTTTTTGTTTGTTTCTGATACAAATTTGCTTTCTATTCATCTGTTTCGCAAAATTCTTGGGGGCTTACGCGGTAAAATACAAAATGTTACATAAGTATGCCTATGTAATTCTACTTAGTTGCACTTGAAATGAGGTGAAAAAAGTAAATATTCGCGCAAAATAGACGGATGTTCATCCTAAGTAATGAGATGGTAATTTCAACTCAGTTCCTTTCAAACATTTTCTAATTTGGATTCAGAAATAAGGAGAGATACAGGTGGCTTCTTAAATCAAGGTCTGCTTGGAGAGGCAGAAAATTTCTAGTCAAAAGTTTTTCGCCCTTGGTTTAGTACAGAAGCCCCTGTTTTTTTTGACCACTCAAGGCATATGCCTACTACGATAGGAAAGAAGGGCGACCTTCTTTCTTTATTTTATAGAGAACCGGTCTGCTGGGTGCAGCATCATTTTCAAAATTCGAAACCTGTAATTCCAAAATATATTCTCCGTCTAAAATGTCTGAATGCGCAAAAATCAACTCGGTAATGGTTTTATGTTTGGCGGGATTCGCTGGGACGTTCCAAAATGCGTGGTGAAACGCCAAAACACCGTTGTCGCTTTCTCGGTCCACGGAAGGAATGTCTACCAATAAATGGGCAATCTCCCTGCTGCTCAAAACCGACATACAGTCTACGTCAAAATAAATGGGATTCGTATCGGAATAATTGAATTCGCACTTGTCTTTTTCATTCGGCAAGGTTCTTACTACGAGCGCTTCTGTTTCGTGCGGAATGGATTTCTCTTCTAAAAGCTTTCGGGTTATTACCCGGTCACCATTTGGAAGAACTTCTGGAAGAACGCTTATGAGTGTAGCCCTAAAAAAATACTTCGCAAAGCAATTTGAGACAGGATATTCAGTCGGGGTAATGTGTCCAAAGGATTCTGTATGCGTGCCATGCCCATGCGGATTGAACTGTATGTTCCTAAAATTTACGGCTCCACCTTTCACCACGCTTCCGACGAAGCCATTTTCCATAACCGCATCAAATTTTGGAAAATCCAAATACCAAGCGCGTACACCTTTTGAATGGTCACGTATGGGGATGGAAAGGTCAATAGGTTCTTGTGTATCTATGAATTCAAATTCACTGAAATAAAATCGCATAAACAAAGCTAATAAATTACTTGACAACGGGGTGTAAATAAAGTTTGTACGCTTCTTACCATGTGCCTTGATTCATTTTATCTTTGTGCCATGGAAACAAATCAAGATCGTTTAAAAGAAATCATTTCCCATTGTAAAGAATACGGATTCATTTTTCCTTCTTCTGAAATTTATGATGGATTGGCTGCCACTTATGATTATGGACAACTGGGCGTTGAGCTAAAAAACAACCTGAAAACCTATTGGTGGAAAGCGATGACACAATTGAATGCCAACATTGTTGGGATTGACACAGCGATTTTTATGCACCCAACCACGTGGAAAGCTTCGGGGCATCTGGAGGCATTCAACGACCCTTTGATTGACAATAAGGATTCCAAAAAAAGATACCGTGCAGATGTCTTGATTGAAGAATACCTGGAAAAACAAACCCAAAAAATTGACAAAGAGGTTGAAAAAGGAAAGAAAAGATTTGGTGAATCCTTTGATGTCGCTCAATTTTTGGAAACCAACCCAAATGTCCTACGCATTAAGGAAAAACGTGAAAACGTTGAGTCTCGGCTCAAAACGGCGCTAAATGACAACAATTTGGTTGAAGTTCAACAAATCATCCTTGACTTAGAAATTGTTTGTCCTATTTCAGGAAGTAAAAACTGGACAGAAGTTCGACAATTTAACCTCATGTTCTCTACCGAAATGGGTTCAGTTGCTGGAGACGCTGCTACGATTTACCTGCGACCTGAAACGGCACAGGGCATTTTTGTAAACTTCTTAAATGTCCAAAAATCCGGAAGAATGAAAATTCCATTTGGGATTGCACAAATAGGAAAAGCATTTAGAAATGAAATCATTGCGCGGCAATTCATCTTTAGAATGCGCGAATTTGAACAAATGGAGATGCAGTTTTTCGTTAAACCGGGAGAAGAACTTACGTGGTATGAACATTGGAAAAACGCGAGAAAGCAATGGCATTTAAACCTTGGGCTTGGCGAAGTGAATTATCGTTTTCATGACCACCTTAAACTTGCCCATTATGCCAATGCAGCCTGTGACATCGAATTTAATTTCCCAATGGGATTCAAAGAACTCGAAGGCATCCACTCTCGTACTGATTTTGACCTTAAACAGCACGAAATCCATTCAGGTAAGAAATTGCAGTATTTTGATCCCGCTACCCAAGAAAACTATGTACCCTATGTCATAGAAACTTCGGTTGGACTGGACCGCTTGTTTCTCTCGGTAATGTCTGCCGCTTTTCAAGAAGAAAAATTGGAAGACGGAAGTGAAAGAACCTTACTCAACATTCCGCCAGCCCTTGCCCCCTACAAAGTTGCCATTCTACCCTTGGTAAAAAAGGACGGATTGCCTGAAAAAGCAATGGAAATTGTCCGCAATCTGCAACTGGATTTCACGGTTCAATACGATGAAAAAGATTCAATTGGCAAGAGGTACCGCAGACAGGATGCCATCGGAACTCCATATGCTGTAACGGTAGACCACGAAACGTTAACATCGGGTACGGTGACCTTGCGAAACCGAGACACCATGGTTCAGGAAAGAATTAACATTGAGGAATTGCAGCAGATCTTACATGAAAAATGCAGTTGGAGCACAATGTTAGCTCCCCTGCGTTGAGGTTTCTTGTCTTCACCCTTGCGTTCAGCTGTGCCTATGGCCAAATGATTCAAAAACCGGAAATCGCTTTTCAAAACGAACCGTTTTTCAATCCGACATTCATTAAAAACCACAACATACAAAGGCTGCAAGGTAAAATCCTCACCAAAAGGAAAAACGATGTCTTTCGTGAAACCAAAGGATTTGTTGCCTTTTCCTTCCATTCGACAGGGTGTTTATCTTCAATGGTAACTTACAAACCCTACGCATCTTACAAAGATTCTGTGGTTCATTTGTTTTCTTATGACAGCCTTGGCAATGTTACACAATATCGAACCCTGAGCCCAACCGGTTGCAGCGAACGAAACTACTGGTACCGAGGTGGCTCTGTATATATGGTTTCAGACTCGTTGCAGTTGAAAGGAAAAAACAAAGCAGACGTAGGCAGCCGTTGCTATGACAGAACAGAACAAGATAACCAATCAAATTGCATCGTTAAGAATGAATGTCAAATTCCGATTAGGTCATGGATGGAAATCCAAGGGGATGAAAATAAAGTGGTGGAACGCATCGAACTGGATTTGATTAACCGAGATACGCTGGTAACCCAATATCGCTATGATGCCTCTCATAACTTGGTAGAAAAATCGATGCGAAATCAAGATGGGAGTCAAATGGTACGTTTCACATACGTCTATGACACAAAAAACTTCTTACAAGAAATAAAGGAGCAAAAAAATGGAAAAATTCAAAAGGAAACACAAATCCTCTACACCCGCGAAGGAAGCATTTCTGATTTGATTTTTTATAACCATGAAATTGATTTCATGGAAATTGTTCGGTTTTGATTATTTCTTTTTACGATTGCTTAACCAAACAGTCAAGAAAATCATGAAAAGTAGACCAAAGAAAATCATGAAGAAGGACGTCATGCCGGAATTTGCTAAATACATGATTGTTAATTTTCTAATAAGGTAACAATAAAAAATTGGTTGTGCATTGATAATTAGCAGATTATCTTTGTTTTCGTTCAAAAATGGTATTCGAGCGAACATTTAGGCCAAGAAATGATTGGCGGATTTCACGCCTTGCTTTTCGAGTTATTTGTAATTTTGAAAAAAGATTTTACATGTTTAGAACCCACACATGCGGCGCATTGCGCATTGCACACATTGGAAGCTCAGTAACCCTCAGTGGTTGGGTACAAAAATCAAGAGATTTGGGCGGAATGACATTTATCGATTTACGCGATCGCTATGGCATTACCCAATTGGTTTTTAATGTGGAAGAGGACCAAGCGCTTTGTTTAGAAGCAAGAAAACTTGGGCGCGAATTTGTAATCCAAGCGGAAGGACAAGTGATTGAACGGTCCAGTAAAAACCAGAACATGCCAACCGGAGAGATTGAAATTAAAGTCTTGTCGTTTCGCATTTTAAATGCCTCAAAAACACCTCCCTTTACCATTGAAGACCAAACGGACGGCGGCGATGAATTGCGTATGCAATACAGATACTTAGATTTGCGAAGAACGCCTGTACTTCATAAATTACAACTTAGGAACAAAGTAGCCCTCGAGACCAGAAAATACCTTGATGAATTAAATTTCATGGATGTAGAAACCCCTGTCTTGATAAAATCTACCCCTGAAGGTGCTCGAGATTTCGTTGTCCCGAGCCGAATGAATCCGGGACAATTCTATGCCTTGCCTCAATCACCTCAAACCTTCAAGCAATTGCTCATGGTTTCTGGAATTGATCGCTACTACCAAATCGTGAAATGTTTTCGCGATGAGGATTTACGTGCGGATCGTCAACCTGAGTTTACACAAATAGACTGTGAAATGGCTTTTGTCGAGCAAGAAGACATCCTGGCCGTATTCGAAGGATTGATCAAACACCTCTTTGCCGAAGTGAAAGGAATTCATTTTGAGGAGCCTTTTCCAAGAATGACCTATGACGATGCCATTCATACCTATGGCTCCGACAAACCAGACCTGCGTTTCGGAATGAAATTCGAGTATTTACATGCACTGCAAGGAAAAGGCTTTGCCATTTTCGACCAAGCAGAAACCGTCGTTGGAATTGTGGTAGAAGGCGCTGCTGAATATACCCGTAAACAATTGGATGAACTCACGGATTGGGTGAAACGACCCCAAATTGGCGCCAAAGGGATGGTTTATGTAAAGTACAATGCGGATGGCACCATTAAATCTTCGGTGGACAAATTTTATACTGAAGAAGATTTCAAAAAGCTGGCCATTGAACACAACCTTAAGCCAGGTGATTTGTTGTTGGTATTAAGTGGGGATTTAGCAAAAACCCAAAAACAAATGAATGAACTTCGCCTTCATGTAGCAGATCTTCAAGGCATTCGAAATACCGGTGCATTTTGTCCAGTTTGGGTAATGGATTTCCCTTTGTTAGAAAAAGACGAAGCATCTGGAAGGTACTTTGCCATGCACCATCCATTTACATCACCCAAACTGGAGGATGTTCACCTTATGGATTCAGATCCTGGCGCAATTCGGGCAAATGCCTATGATTTGGCCATGAATGGTGTAGAATTAGGGGGAGGTTCCATTCGAATTCACGACAGGGGCTTGCAGGAAAAGATGTTTTCCTTGCTTGGCTTTACCCCTGAACAAGCCCAAGATCAATTCGGATTTTTAATGGGTGCTTTTGAATACGGTGCGCCACCCCATGGCGGATTGGCTTTCGGACTTGACCGCTTGGTAGCTACCATGTCTGGCGAGGAGTCCATTCGAGATTTCATTGCTTTTCCAAAAAACAACAGCGGTAGGGACACGATGATCGAAGCGCCATCTAAGTTGGAATCCACACAGTTAACAGAATTAGGAATTAATCTTTTACCCAATGAACATTGACCATTTGCAATCCCGTATAGCACCGCTTCGGGCCCGTTTAATTGAACATCCGGTGTATCAGAAAATAGCTACTGAAGAAGAATTGAAGGCCTTTACGGAGGAGCACGTTTTCGCCGTCTGGGATTTTATGAGCTTACTTAAAAGTCTTCAACAGCACCTCACTTGCGTTCAAGTGCCTTGGATGCCAACGAAAAACAAAGAAACCCGACGATTTATCAATGAAATTGTCGTGGGTGAAGAGAGTGATTTTGATGCCTCCGGGAAAACCATGAGTCATTTTGAGATGTATCTGCAGGCGATGCAATCTATGGGGGCGAATACCCAAGAAATGGGTCGATTTATTGAATTGATTTCAAACCAAGTACCTATTGAGGAAGCCCTAGATGCGTGTATGATTAATCCGGAAACGAAGGCTTTTGTTCGATTTACTTTTTCTATCATTCAGCGTGGAAAAATCCATGAAATCGCCTCTGTATTTACCTTTGGACGTGAGGATTTAATTCCCGAGATGTTTATTGAAATGGTGAAAGAATTAAAGGCTAATCATCCGTCAACCCTAAATGATTTTCTATTTTATTTAGAGCGTCACATTGAAATAGACGGAGAAGACCATGGGCCGCTGTCTTTGAAGTTAATGGAGGAAGTTTGCGAAGGAGACCCCACCAAATGGGAAGAAGCCACCGTCGCCGCGGAACAAGCGCTACGCATGCGCATTGGATTGTGGGATGGCGTGGTTCGGAAAGCTACAACCCTAGCACACGTTTAATCCCGCACCTAAGAAATACATATAAAAAAACGGGGATTCGACAGGCTTATCAAAAGGCGCTCAGCCGCCGTTTTTTTGTTACCCGCACCTAGGAGGGTGAAATTAATTTACTTCCCTCGTTTTTTGGCCAACCAAGGTGGAAGGTTGGTGCTTTTGTCGAAATTCTCAACTAATTTTTCTTTCAAATCCAAACGGTTGGCTTTATTCAGGCGTTCTGAAATCCATGCCTTGTTTTCCTTCTTATACCAAAAGAAAAATCGGTTTTGGTTTTGTTTCTCTTCTTTCGTTTTCGCCGTGCGAATGGGCTTAAGGGTGTAGGGATGAACGCCCGTGTAATAAATCACTTCAGCCACCGTCATCGGGGTAGGTGTGAAATCCTGCACCTGTTCAAGCTGAAAACCCATGTCTTTGGTCTCCGCGGCAAGCTCTGCCATGTCCACCTCATCACAACCTGGATGCGAAGAAATAAAATAGGGAATCAAGGGTTGGTTCAATCCGTTTCTCTCTGAAATGAGGTCGTATTTTTCTTTAAATTTATGGAAATACTTAAATGACGGTTTACGCATCACCCGCAAGGTAGCATCCGCCGTGTGCTCGGGGGCTACTTTCAATCGTCCACTTATGTGCCTTGTAACCACTTGTTCGATGTACGCATCATGGTTTCCATCTTCATTGTTCTTGTTAAAATCATCAACCAATAAATCATAGCGAATTCCAGAACCGATGAACGCTTTTTTCACCTTGGGATGGGCATCAATTTTTTGGTACAACGTGGTCATTGCCGCGTGGGAGGTATTTAGGTTGCTGCAAATCACAGGGTGAATACAACTTGGCGCTACACACTTGGCACAAATGGACTCGTCTTTGCCCTTCATGTTGTACATGTTCGCTGAAGGTCCACCGATGTCAGAAATGTATCCCTTGAAATCTGGATGATTGGTGAGCTCGTCTAATTCTTTCAGGATGGACTTTTCACTTCGTGAGGCGATGAATTTCCCTTGATGGGCAGAAATGGTGCAAAAACTACAACCTCCAAAACAGCCGCGGTGCATGTTAATCGAAAATTTGATCATCTCAAAAGCGGGAATGGTTCCCCGTTTTTTATACTTCGGATGAGGCAAGCGGGTGTAAGGAAGCTCAAAGGAAGCATCCAATTCGCCTGAGCTCATGGTTTGGTAGGGAGGATTGATCACCAAACGTTGATTTCCTACATCCTGTGTAATTCGATTCGCACTCCATTTATTCGACTCGACTTCAACGATTTTAAAATTCGCTGCGTAGGCCATTTTGTCATTCAAACATACTTCATGGCTCGACAAGGAGACGGTTTCCCAATTTTTGTTTTTCGGCAAAGGTTCGCTTAGATCTTGTAAAAACGCAATTTGAGGAAGGGTTTGGATTTGTCGAAAGGGAACGCCTTTCTTCAGCAATCGTAAAAATTCTCGAAGGGGTTGTTCTCCCATTCCATACACCAAGGCATCTGCCTCAGAATCCACTAAAATAGATGGCATCAATTCATCTTTCCAATAATCATAATGGGTTACCCTTCGCAATGAGGCTTCGATCCCTCCCAATAAAATTGGAACATCGGGGTAAATCGATTTTAGTATTTTGGCATAGACAATTGAAGCATAATCCGGACGAAAACCGGCTTCACCCCCTGCGGTGTAGGCATCTGTAGATCGTAACCGTTTATTCGCTGTATAATGATTGACCATGGAATCCATGCACCCTGAGGTTACCCCAAAGAAATACTTGGGTTTTCCCATCTTCTTGAAATCGCGTAAGTCATCGCGCCAATTCGGCTGTGAAACAATTCCAATTCGAAATCCTTCATCTTCAATGATTCTACCGATAACAGCAGTACCGAAGGACGGATGGTCAACATAGGAGTCACCGGAAATAAGAATTACATCAAATTCCGACCAACCTCTCTTTTCAGCTTCCTTTAAGGTTAAGGGAAGCCAATCGGTAATGGGTCTTTCAGGTAATAGCATGCACCAAAATTACGAAAAGCAACCTTGGTAGGAAAACTTAATGTACGAGAACTGGAACTGTTTTTTTCCCATTGGCATCTGAATAAGATACGAAATAGGTTCCTGCGTATAGCGTACTCACGTCGAAGAAGGCAATGGTAGAACCTGCTTCGATTGTTTGTGTCGCGATTTCCTTCCCTTGAATGTCTGTTAACGTAAAAGAAACATCTCCTTTTAACAATCCAACCGCTTGAAGGATTAGGATGTCATTGGTAGGATTCGGGAAAATTTTTACTTCTGTAAAACCCAATTCGTCAACACCAACACCTGGGTTGTACGTAGTCGTTGCTTCGGTAACCGAATTCACTTTAGCGCCTGTTTTCACGCCGTAGTAGGTAGGTCCTACCAAATACGGGTATGCTGAATTCCATGCTGCATCTACGGTTGCAAAGTAGCAATACATTCCATTTGGATACTCAGGGGTAATGCAAAATCTTCCATTGTGTTCATCCAAATAATCCGCAGCCCCCGGATGACTTACAAATTCATAATCTTCACGAAAATAACCCAATGGATAGGTTACGCTGACGGCAGGACCATCTGGTACATCTGTTCCATCTGCCCAAACGGTTCTCGTAGCAATGTTTCGCAATTGGTATCCAGATTTGATACGCGTTACCCCACCCGTCCCATCTGCGTTTTTAAATCCATAGGCACCATATACAGGGTAACCATCATAGGCGAAACCAATCAACGGAGAATGGGTAGTTGAATCAATGGCATACAATCCGTCCGCATCGTAAAGGCTGCACACATTTGAGATTACCGTTAAGTCTAAATCAAAAGCACTTGGGTTTTGGTGATGGTGATAATTCCCGTTCGCTGGGTGTCCTTTTGAACAATCAAATCCGCCTTTTTCCGCTAAGATTGCATCTCTGTTCCAAGATTGAGAAGAACCCGCTCCACCTGGGCAAGGCGACATCCCTGGCAAACCACCACACAAGGCGTTGGTTGCTGTATTCCAAGCCACACCGTCACGGTAATCAAACATGGCAACGCCATTGATGAAAATACCAATGTTTCCTCCAGAAGTAGCGGTACCTACACCTGCATTTGGACTTGGATTTAAAGAAATTTTAAATATTGCATTTTGGTTGGATGTCAAGGACGGATTTCCATCTAAAAAGGGTCCAGTGATGTAAGAAGGCACCCCTGTGGTGGTAACATATACCCAATTCGTTGAATATTGTACCATTTGAACATTCGCAAGGGTAGCGTCTACAATTGGGGTTGAATTCCCTTGCACGTAATGGCTTCCAGTAGTTCCATTGGTATTTAGAATCCATGAGGTAATCCCCGGGTTCAATTGCCCAAAAGCAACAAAAAGATTTCCGAAGGTAATAAGCAGTAAGGTAAATGTACTTTTCATAGTAGGTTTTTTTAATTTCGACCCTAAAAGTAGAAAATACTTACTTACTTTTCAGCGAATAAAACGAATACTTTTTATTGAATAGAAATTCTGTGTCTGAAAGCGTTTTTAAGAATGCCAACAAATCCTTCTGCTGGTTGTCGTTCAAGGCGATGGGACGCTTTGAAAATTCTTTGCTTTTCAAGCCCTTTGAAGCAGAAAGCGTCGCATAATGTTGAATTACGTCTTTCAATTTCGCAAACCTACCATCGTGCATGTAGGGAAAGGAATAGGCGATGTTCCGCAAGGTTGGGATTTTAAACAAGAGAGAATCTTTGCTTTTTTGGGTGATGGACATTCTTCCAAAATCAGCCAAGGCCGGATCGAGTCCAATGCCATTCGCCTTAAATTCGTGGGTGGTAAACAAAGGAGCCTTGTGGCATTCGTTGCAATGCTTTTGAAACAATCGATGGCCTGCTTCCTCTTGTTCGGTAAAGTGAATCCCTTTCTCCTTCCGCATAACCTTGTCGTATTTACTGTTTGCAGAAAGCAAGGACACCGTAAATTGTGCAAGCGCCTTCATCAAATGATGGGTTTCAATTTTCTCAGTTTCGAAGACTTCTTTAAAGGCTTTTTGATACACCGGGTTGCCATTTAATTTTGCCAAAACAACCTTAAGCGAGCTTCCCATTTCATCGGGGTGGGTGATGGGATTAACCGGTTGCGCATTCAGGTTAAGTACACCGCCATCCCAATGAAAAACAGGCATCCAAGCCAAATTCATCAATCCAGGCGCATTCCGTTTACCCACCCGGCTTTGAATGCCATGACTCAAGGCGTGGTCCACATGTGCAAACGCGGTGTATTGCAGGTGACAGCTGGCGCATGAAACGGTAGAATCGACGGACAAAACAGGGTCGTAGAAAAGCGCTTTGCCCAATAGGAACTTCTCATCCGTAAGGGGATTGTTTTTGAAATCGTAGGTTGGTTTTGGCCAATGCGCTGGCAGGTAAAAAAGACCTCTTTCATCTTCCCATGCTGAACTTAAAAGCAACACGCATATCACAACAAACAAGGGCAAGATTGATTTTTTCAATGAAAACACGTCGCGAAATTTTGGTGAATACGCTTTGCTGTGGGACAAGGATGCATAATTCTTGGTTCCGATGCATAGGGAAGGGATTTTAAAAATCGATGCATGTCTATTTGTATCGGTTCATTTCCAACTTCAACGCCAACTTTTTCGCAGGCAGCATTGGGGTGCTGATAGCCACCGATGTGGTATTCAAAAGGAATTGGTACCCCTCCGAAACGTCCACTGCCGGCAATTTTTAATTGAATGTATCCGGTATTCCAAGCCCAATACATTCCCAACAAGGGGTCAAAGGGACCTTCTAAAAACCCACAGGTATTCAAACTGCTGTCCATACCCAAATGAAAGGTAAAATCCGCTTCCTTTTCAATACGTGAAGTAGGAATCGTTAAGGAGCTTGAATCCGCCGCATCCAAGAGAAAAACATTGTCAAGCGGATTCACTGAAATCGACCTGCCTTGGCATTGCACGTTGGAGACATAAAATTTGAAGGTAGTCACCTGAACTGAATCATCACCCCCAAGCGAATACCATTGGCCTAATTGAAAATCTGAACGTAAAAAAGTGGGCGTAAACTGAATTTGGGCAACCACGAGGTTACTTGCAAAGAAAAACAAAACGCATCTTAAAAAATCCCCCATACCCTCGATTGAAAAAGCCCGCACCAAATTAGGAAAATTCCATCTTAGAAAACGAAGATTTTGAACTTCTAGGGATAATCTTAAAAAAAACCATGATACTTTTGAAGTTAAATCAAATTTTCGATTGAAATAAGTACTTTTATTCCTCCATGAAAGAAAGCCATTTTGTCCGTTCAAATAAAGAGAAATGGGAACGCTTTGAGGCCATGCAAGGATCCAACAACAGCGATCCTGAGGAGTTAAGCAATTTATATTTAGACATCACGGATGATTTAGGCTTTGCGCAAACCTATTATCAACGTAGAAGCATTCGGATTTACTTAAACCAATTGGCCCAAAAAGTCTTAATTGGGGTAAACCGATACCAAAAACAATCCTTTAAATCCTTTCTAAATTTCTGGACCGTAGACTTACCGATTGAAATTTACAAAGCACGGAGGTCCTTGCGTTTTGCCTTTTTGTGCTTTTTGGGTTATGCAGTGCTTGGATGGATTTCCAGTGAAATCTACCCTGAATTTATTGCCTCCATTCTTGGCCAAGATTACGTAGACCTAACGGTGAAAAACATTGAAAAAGGAAATCCCTTGGCCATTTACGAAGGGTCGACGCAAATGCAAATGTTTCTTACCATTACCACCAACAACCTCATGATTTCCATTTTGCTCTTTGCCTCTGGCATCCTCATGACAGTTTTTACGCAGTATTTCTTGCTTCAAAATGGCATTATGCTCGGTGCCTTTCAAAACATGTTCTACCAAAAAGGCCTGTTTATCACGAGTTTTTTAGGGATATGGATCCATGGTGCCTTTGAAATATCTTGTATTGTCCTTGCAGGAGGGGCTGGCATCACGGCGGGATCAGGTTGGATTTTTCCAGGGGGTTATACCCGTGGCCAAGCGTTTCGCGCAGCCTTCACAAGGGGGGCAAAAATCATGTTGAGTTTACTGCCATTCATTGTCTTGGCCGGTTATTTGGAAAGCTATGTTACCCGTCATAACGACACGCTTCCCGACATTAGTAAACTGCTGATTATCTGCTTTTCCTTCGCGATTGTTTTGTTTTTGTTTGTACTTCTTCCTCAAATTCAAGCCAGAAGACACCCAGAGAAATTAGCAGAAGAAGATTTAATACCCCAACCCAACGAATCCAAAATCATCCTGTTAAAGATCAGGAACATTGGCGTCGTTTTCCGTGAATCGTTTGTGTTTTTCTTTTCCCTTTTAGGTACCTATCTTCAAAAAGTTTTCAAATGGCTATTCCCGACGGCTTTGGGGTTCATTTATCTGCGTGCCTATCTTTTCCCAGAAGACATGAGTTATGTATACTTTTTTGATTGGTCCAGCCAATTGTCATTTATGTTGGGTTATAGCCTTCACAATGCCTTGGACCCATTGCTTATCTTCTTTTGGATGTTCGCGATTAGCATCACATTTCTTTTTATCAACCATCAGTTTCTCACCAAAGGGGAAATGGCGCCCCCTCCATTTAAGGCGTATTTGAAGAAGGTGTTTTTTAGAACCTTTCTTGCCGTTTGCCTATTATTGCTCCCGATATTTGCCTTGCCTTGGTATGTGATTCTACCCTATTTATTCATCTTGCCCTTTTTCTGTTATTTGCCACCTGCGGCAGCCAATCCTACAATTACTTTTAAGGAGGCTCGTAAAAAAGGGTTTAACCTGGGATTTCGCTCCTATCTTTTTATTCTCATGGGCATTTTCCTAAGCACCTTTGCTGTGGCGGTTTTGGTCCAACCCTTCGCATTTGTTTTTAGCATCAACGATGGTGTCCCTGATTTGCTAGACCACATGGTGCGAATTCTCTCTGTATTCATTGAAAAAACAGGCGAAGACACTGTCTTTTGGGGAAATGTTTTACGGCAATTCGTTTATTGTTTATTGGTGTTTTTTGCGGTGGTATTTTGGAGTGTTTATGTATGCGTGGCTTATTTTTCAACCTTGGAGAAACACGAAGCGATACAGCTACAGCGCGAACTGCCAAAATTTGGAAACCGAAACCGCATGAAGGAAAACATGGAAACAGATGCATAGAAATTTTATCTACCTATTGCTTTGCTTTGCTTTCCCTTTCAATGTATTGTTTGGACAAAAAAGCAATATTGAGAAAACCATCAAAAACACGAGCTACCCGAGAAATGGGGCCTACAAAGAAAATGACAATTGGGTTAGCTCAGAACTGCCCTTGTCTGTTTCCAGCTCGGACAGCCCGGGTAATGAGCTTTTAACCCAAGCGCAAAAACAACAAGAAGACAAATCTTTAGAAAGAAAACACACCCAATATCAAGCGTACCTGAAAAAGGCTAAGGCAAAAAAACAAAATGTCCTCAAGGAACCAGAACTCTTGGAAGTCCCGAAATTTGAAAGCCCGGATGTTGATGAGCCAAACATTGGCAAATTGGGTAAAATCCCAACCGGATTGCTAAAAGTTATTTTGGTATTCATTGTCGTTGCGCTCCTTATTTTGATTTTTTACCAGCGGTTTAAGAAGGGAATTCGATGGCAAAAGCGGGGTTCAAAACAGGACAACTATTGGAATCCTGAGGTGGTGACCCAATCAGACCTAGAAAATCGATTGGCAAAAGCTCTGAAAAAAGAAAAATTTCGTGAAGCCGTTCGCATCTATTTCACCTTAATCTTAAAAGAACTCATTCGCTTAAATCAAATCAGATGGGCGAAAGAAAAGACAAACCACGAATACTTAAACACACTGAAAAACAAGGGCTTGCAAAAGGAATTCGCAGTGTGCATCCATGTATTTGATGTCGTTTGGTACGGTGAATATGAAATCGACCAAGAAAAATTTAACGAAGTTGGGCCCAAGCTCACGGCATTTTTAACAAAATTACGCGCGCAAAACCCATGAAAAGATCCTCTTTAATTATATGGGTGGCTTGCTTCATTGTCCTTGTGGGCTTGGTGTTGTATTTCCTTCGGTCATCGGGGGAAAATGAACCTGTCACCTACATCAAAAGTTCCAATTGGGATGTAAAATATGGGTTTGACAGCAAAGATCCTTTGGGACTTTACTATTTTAATACCGTGTTACAAACACATTCGCCACATTGTAATTTGTTAAACATTGAAAGCAAAAGGTATTTAGATTCTGCCATTACCAAGCACGAACCCAATGTGTATGTCCTGATAGGTGACACCATTACCTTGGAGGAAGCACAATTCAAAAGTTTGCTTAAAGAGGTCGAAATTTCTGGGGCTACCCTATTGCTTTCCAGTGAAAAAACCTATTCTTGGTTTTTGGATCTTGTACTTTCAGACCATGAAACCCCCTATTTCTACCAAAGAAAACTTGACATTAAAACACAATCGCCGGCTTGGCAACAAAAAATCCAAACCCGTACCTTCCACTTGTTTGGTTTGTTTCAAGCGGATACCCTTTATGGGAAATGGCATGCATTCAGGGATCCCAAGAAGGTACTGAATCCCCTGGGTACCATTCATGGTTTAACCACGGAAGGATTTTGCAAGTATGGAAAGGGAAAAATCATCCTTAGCGCAGCACCAAGGGCCTTGGTGAATTATCAATTTCTAAATCCCGATGGGTTGGCACATGCTCAATACCTTGTCGCGCACCTACCCCAAGCCAAATCCATTTACTTTGTTTCGTTTGCGAACCTTCAGTGGAGTCCTTACTTCCCGAGCGAAAGCAAACAAAACGGCGACAAAAACAGTCCGCTAAGGCTCATTAATGAAAATCCACCGTTAAAAAATGCAATGTGGGCAGCTCTTTTTGGCTTGTTCCTGTTTGTGGTGTTTTTCGGAAGGAGAACCCGTACGGTGGTTCCTCTGCAAGAAAAACCCATCAATGTGACCCGAAATTATGTTACCACACTCAGTTCAATTTACAGGTCACATGAGTCGCCAGATGTCGCTTTTTCCTTGTTGAAACAGAACTTTTACCACACCATCCAACGGAGTTATTACTTTGACATCAGCAAGTTGGATACAGAAACACAAATTGATTATTTGTTGACCAAGTCGAACGTGCACCGCTCCAAGATTGAGAAATTGGTGCATGAATTAAATCACTATGACTTTGAAGTTGAAATGCCCTTTGTTTACCAAACAGCGGATTCTTGCCATGCCTTTTATCACGAGGCGGGATTACTTCAAACGAAACAGAATCCACTTCAATTTCCTCTGACGGTTCGCCGAAACCTTTGGATCACCTCTGTTGTGTTTTTCCTAGCCACATTTACTTTGGTCATTGGGTTTTACCTTTCCAGTAAATCGAATGAAGCTGGACCCTTTCTAATGGCTTTTGGAGGGTTGGCCTTAGGACTGGCGATATTAAGACTGCAAATGCCTTATTTAATCGTTTCTCCCGACCGCATCCAATGCTTCTCGTTGCTTGGCACCTCACAAGAAGTAGGGTTGAAATACATTAACGAAGGAGATTTGATCGAGATACAAACCAAAACTAAGATCTTTACAAAGACTAAAATTGACCTCCAACCTCAAGATTGGGATGAACTGATCCTTTACCTTTATAAACATAAAACGAAACCATGAGTGAATTACAAGAAAACGAAAAATTGAATTTTGAAAGAAACGATTCAAATCTAATCTGGATTGCCCAAAAGGTAAACGACATCCGGATGGAAATTGGTAAGTACATCATCGGTCAAGATGAGTTGGTAGAAATGCTACTTGCTGGTGTATTCTCTAACGGGCACATGCTTTTGGAAGGTGTCCCCGGAGTGGCAAAAACCTTCAGCGCTAAGCTGCTCGCGCAAATGCTCAAAGTTGATTTTTCGAGGATTCAATTTACACCCGATTTAATGCCTTCGGATGTTCTTGGAACCAGTGTTTTTAACATGAAAGATTCTCAATTTGTGTTCAAAAAAGGTCCGATTTTCTCTAACATTGTCCTGATTGACGAGGTTAACCGTGCCCCTGCCAAAACACAAGCGGCGTTGTTTGAGGTGATGGAAGAACGCCAAATTACCTACGACGGAATTCAATACAAAATGGATTTTCCTTTTCTGGTCATTGCCACCCAAAACCCCATCGAACAAGAAGGAACGTACAGTTTACCTGAAGCCCAATTGGATCGTTTTATCTTTAAAATAAAAATCGGTTACCCGACTTTAGCGGAAGAAGAACAAATTCTAATTCGATACAAATCCCATAACGGTCCAGTAGATGTATCGTCCATTCAACCCATTTTTAGCCATGAGGACATCCAAAAAATTCACCAAGTCATTTCAGCGTTAACGGTAGAGGAGAATTTACTGAAATACATTGCAGCAATTACCCATCGGACAAGGAGCCATGCAAAAATTTATTTGGGCGCGTCCCCAAGGGCTTCCCTCTCCATGATGCGCGCGAGCAAAGCAATTGCAGCCTTACGGGGAAGAGATTTTGTAACGCCTGAGGACATCCAATACATCGCTGCACCGGTATTGAACCATCGGATCATTTTAACGCCAGAAGCAGAAATGGAAGGGATTACCCCTGAGGAAATCATTAAAGAAATTCTTGCAACCATAGAAATCCCTAGGTAATCAATGTTCAAGGAAATTCGGATTACTAGACGTTTTTTTATCTGTTACGCCGGTGCCATTCTGGTGACAGCGGGTGGGTTTGTCCGCAAAGACTTGGTTTGGTTGTCCGAATTCGTTTTCTGGGGGATGGGTATATTGAGTCTCGCCGATGCACTGATGGTCTTTTTATTCATCAAAAAACCTATGTATGAGAAAAAATACCAAGAACGCCTGAGCTTAGGGGATGAGAATACCCTATCGGTTACCTTGACAAACACCAGTGGTTTTACCTTTAAATATATTCTTTACGAGGGTTTTCCAACGGAAATGGCTGAAAGAAAGCTGTTTTTCGCCGACAAAATAAAACCCCAAGAATCGGTAACACATACCTATATATATACGCCCAAAAAACGAGGGGTGTTTTCTTTCGGGGACACTTACCTATTGGTGCATTCACTTTTTGGATTCATTGAGCGACGTTTTATATATGACCATGCGAACCCGATTCATGTCTACCCATCTGTTATCCAAATGAAGAAATATGAATTAATGTTGTTTCAGCAGAGCAAGGTGCAATCTGGAATCAAACGCATTAGACGCATTGGGATGACCAAAGAATTTGAACAAATCCGAAACTACGTTCAAGGTGATGAAATAAAATCCATCAATTGGAAAGCTACGAGTCGAAAAAACGAACTCATGGTGAATCAGTACCAGGAAGAAAAAGCGCAAAATATTTATTGCATCGTAGACAAAGGCCGAGTCATGCAAATGCAAAGCGATGGACTAACCATGCTGGACTATTCAATTAATTCGGCATTGGTATTGGCAAACATCTGTTTGATCAAAAGTGACAAGGTTGGGTTGTTTACCTTCTCTCACAAATTAGGCGCTTCTTTGGTCGCTGAAAATAAAAAGACCCAACTGAAAAAAATCATGGATTTGCTGTATAACCAACAAACTTTTTTCCGCGATTCCAATTATGAACTGCTTCAGCAGCATGTGAACGACAAAGTAAAAAACCGTTCACTTTTACTGCTCTTTACCAATTTTGAAAATCACTTTACCTTGAAACGGGCGCTGCCCTATTTACTTCAAATGAAGAAAAAGAATCTTCTTGTTCTCGTTATGTTCATCAATGAAGACCTTCAGCATTTTGCCAACCTCCCCCCAAAAAATGCAGATTCCTTTTACAAAGGACTGGTTGCAGGAAAGATGATTACCGACAAACAAAAAATGGCCAAACAACTAAATGCGATGGGCATACAAACGATACTGACCCACCCTTCAGAATTATCTGCCAATGTGATAAATAAATACCTAGCCTTAAAAGCAAAAGGTGTTTTATAATCAAGCGGATTCAGCTACAAATTTTTACCTTTGTAAAAAACAATAATTATGGCTTTTGAACTACCTAAATTGGCTTATGCATATGATGCATTAGAGCCCCACATTGATGCGAGAACGATGGAAATACATCACAGCAAGCACCATCAAGCATACATCAACAACCTTAACAATGCAATCGCAGGGACGGAAATGGAATCCATGACCATCGAAGAAATCTTGCTGAACTTTAAAGACCTTCCAGCGATTCGTAACAATGGCGGTGGATTTTGGAACCATAATTTCTTTTGGGAAATCTTAAGTCCTGTCCATGGTGGCCAACCTTTCGGCGAACTTGAATCGGCAATCGAAAGCAGTTTTGGTTCCTTTGAACACTTTAAAGAATTGTTTTCAGCAGCAGCCATTTCAAGGTTTGGATCGGGTTGGGCTTGGTTGTGTGTTAAGGAAGGGAAACTTGAAATTTGTTCTACAGCAAACCAAGACAATCCATTGATGGGAGAAGGATGTAATGGCACGCCTATATTGGCTTTGGACGTCTGGGAACATGCCTATTACCTTCATTATCAAAACAGAAGACCAGACTATATCAACGGATTTTTTAACGTTGTTAATTGGGAGGTTGTATTGGACAAATACCTCGCTGCCAAGTAGTTATTTTACTATTTTATTAACAAAAGGAGCTTTCGGCTCCTTTTTTTGTTGATAAATGTTATGTTTAGGTTAAACCTTTTCACAGCGTTTGAAAGTAAAGAACTAGCACTTACTTTTGCTGTCAAACCTTTTTTAAAAATGGCAGGAATTTTAAGTTATTTTTTACCGAAAGACAAAGTGTTTTACACCTTGTTTGAGGAAGCAAGCAACAATTTGAGTGAGATCTCAGGGAAATTGGTGCAATTGGTGCATGAACCAGATTTTAATGTTCGCGCTTCGATCATTCAAGAAATGCAAGATTTAGAGCATCGAAACGACGATACAACCCACAAGATTTTTATCGAATTGGGAAGGAATTTTATCACCCCTTTTGACAGAGAAGACATCCACAGTTTGGCCACTTCTTTAGACGACATTGCAGATTTCGTTTATGCTGCAGGTAAAAAAATAAATTTTTACAAAATAGATCCCATCTCAGATGAGGGCATTCAAAAATCTACGATTGCGATTAAAGAATCTGTTTCTGCGGTTTGTTCAGCAGTAACCAGCCTACGAAACCTTAAGGACACTGAGAAAATCATTGAATACGTTATCCGTATCAATAAATTTGAAAACAGTGCCGATGAGATTTTTGACATGAGCATCGAAAAACTCTTCGATTCTGATGTTGACGCCAAAGAATTAATCAAAAGAAGGGAATTATACATGGTACTCGAATCGGCAACTGACAAATGTGAGGATGCAGGAAATGTTATCGAGTCAATTGTGGTCAAGTATGCCTAATTTATTTTAACTTTGGGCTATCATGTTTATCGTACTCATCATTGTCATTGTAATTGCATTATTGTTCGACTTGGTCAATGGGTTTCACGACGCCGCTAATTCAATTGCTACCGTAGTATCTACCAAAGTTTTAACTCCTTTACAGGCAGTGGTTTGGGCTGCTTTTTTCAATGTTTTGGCTTTTTGGGTTTTCGACATGAGCGTTGGAAATACCGTTGCAAAAACCGTAGACAACGGAGCCATCGATTTGTGGGTAATTCTGGCGGGTATGCTCGCAGCAACCATTTGGAATTTGTTGACTTGGAGATTGGGAATTCCATCCTCTTCTTCGCACACGTTGATCGGAGGGTTTGCCGGTGCTGCCATCACCCATGTTACCATAGCGAAAGGATCTTTAGCCGAAGGGTTTAGTGTAATTCAAGGAAGGGAAATTTTAGTAATCATCCTTTTCATTTTCTTAGCGCCTTTGATTGGTGGTGTGATATCCTACTTGATAACGGTAGTTACGATCTCTCGAAATTTTTGGAAAAAAATGTTGGTTATTCTCATTCTTTCTACCATAACCATTGTTGTTATGAACTACATGATGGAATATGTCGACATGAAACCGATAATGAAATACATATTAATAGGTATGATTTCAACCTTTATTGCGGTGTATTCCTACCACTACATTCGTTTTAGAAACAAACCTTCCGCTTTAAGAGAATCACACATGCACAAGCGACTTCAATTGCTTTCCTCTGCTGCGTTTTCATTGGGTCATGGAGGAGCAGATTCCCAAAAAGTTATGGGGATCATTTGCGCTGCATTATTGGTTTATGGCAACACGGCCAGAAAAGAAGGGAAGGAAAATGAAATCTCTAAAGATTTTCAGATTACGGAAATCCTTCAAGTCGAATATAAAAACCCTGAAGGGAAATTAAAAAAATTCAAACCGGAAGTTGCGGTAATTGACAACAAACTCTATTACGCCGACCACGACAGGGTGTTTGATGCCAAACGAAATTGTGAAATTTATTCGGAAAAAGGTAAAAAAACCTCCCAATGGAACCCCAACTACCCTTCCAAAAAAGTAATTGAAAAAGGATTGGAAAGTCTGCAAGTATACTCCTTCGGAGATTCAATTTACGATGCCTCTACGAAAGAAGTGATTTTCAAAGGAAAAACGTTGATGCGTGATTATCCTAAAAATGGGGTGTTTGCCTCCATGGTAGATTCAAAATTTCACCTTTTGTCTGATTATAAATTAAAGACCAAAGTTCATTCTGAAACCATGCCCAACTGGATTGCTTTCGGATGCTACCTTATGATTGGTTTAGGAACCTTGTTTGGCGGTTGGAAAATTGTTAAAACAATGGGAACCAAAATAACTAAAGTGACTCCACTCGAAGGGGTTTGTGCCGAAACCGCTGGTGCGTTGACCTTGTTTACCGTTTCAAATTTCGGGATTCCCGTTTCCACTACACATACCATCACCGGGTCTATCATCGGCGTAGGGGCCACCAAACGACTAAGTGCCGTCCGTTGGGGTGTTACCATCAATTTATTGTGGGCTTGGATTCTTACCATTCCAGTGAGTGCAGCACTTGCAGGGCTCATTTACATCATTCTTTATTTTTGTAAATAATCTCTAAGGTTAATCTTTTGTTAATTAAAGATTTTATTATTAATTTCGACCGAGTTAAAAATTCTAAAAACCAACGAATGAAAAAATTACTACTTTCTTTAAGCGCGCTGTTATTCACAGCTTATGCATCCGCCCAAGTTATTGTCGCTGGAATTTCTCCTGCGCCGATTGTTGGCAATTATACTTTTTCTTGGGCCGCACCATCAGGTGGTTGGGGAACCCCAGATTTTACCATACCAAACACGTTTGTAGAAGATACATTGATGTTGGTTGAAGATGGTACCCCAGGTACAAACGCTCAAGGACATCCCATTTCGCAAGAAGGATGTAACCCATTAACAAACAACCTGGCAGGTAAAATCGCTGTGATTTACAGAAACACATGTGAATTTGGTGCCAAAGCGTTCAATGCTCAAAATGCAGGTGCGGTTGGAGTAATCATTGTGAACCGTGATCCAGGTGTAATTTCAATGGGACCAGGTGCAAATGGTGGAAACGTTACCATTCCAGTTGTGATGATTGACAATGCAGCAGGAGCTACATTGGTTAACCAAATGGCAAGTGGCGCAGTGGTTGTTTTCATGGGAAACAAAACGGGATTGTATCCTAACGATGCAGGATTAACTGCTTCTACGACCTTGATGCCAAAACAAGGCGCTGTGGTTTCTTTCCTTGCTCAAAATGGAACTGAATTCAATTTTGATTTAGGTACCAGGGTTTATAACTTCGGTAACCAACCACAAAACGGAATGACTTTAAATGCTACCGTTACCAATCCTTCGGGAAGTGTTGTGTACAACAACTCCATCAACTCCATCAACTTGGCTTCAGGTGACAGCTTAGATGTAGACCCTACACAAGCGCAAAACCTACCTCAGTTTTCATTGGCTAACTACCCTGTAGGACGTTATACGTTGACCTATACAGTTACCCTAGCGGGAGGCACCTCTGATGATTACGTTGCTGACAATTCCTTAAGTTACGATTTCGTGATTCAAGATTCATTGTACAGTTTTGCAAACATGGATACCACCACAGGAAATGCAAATCCTACGCAATTCTTTAGACCAAGCACCAACAACTCTACGTATTCAATCTGTACCGTATTGCAAGACCCAAATGCGAGCAGAATCGCAGCGGTTGGTCTTCATTTCGCAGCAACCACAAGCGCAACCCCTGCTGTGTCTTTGGAAGGAGAAGAAATCGTATTGAATTTATACAAATGGGAAGATGTTTTCACCGACTTAAACGATGCGAATTTTGGTTTTAACACCTTAACGCAAATAGCGGGTGGATTCTACCAATATCCAAGCGATCTTCAAGGTGATTTGGTTTATGGCGCTTTTGACCAAGCGGTCGTATTGCAAGATGATGTGCGTTACTTAGCGTGTGCTCAAACGGTTAACCTTAACCTTTACTTCGGATTTGAAGGTGCAAGAGACTATACATGGAATTATAACTTCTACGCACAACCATTGTCGCCTGTTGAAAATGACCTTGCGTATTTTGCAGCTGGTTTCGGTACGGACACCCCTAATTCATTGGTGCTTCGCGTAATTGATGCAAACAACATCGGATTAAATGAAGGAACAGAGGTGAATGGAAATGCTTACCCAAATCCAACAGCTGACAATGTAACCATCAAAATCGACGCTGAAGGAACAGCCAATGTGGTTGTAACAGACATCACAGGAAAAGTGGTTTCAAACAAAAACATTACCTTGAACCAAGGAACGGCAAACTTCGGAATGGAAGAATTGAACAATGGACTCTATCTTTTCAATGTAACACTTGAAAATGGTAAGACTGCTCAGTTCAACGTTGTGAAAAAATAATTCATTTCCTACACATTGAAAAGGGGCTTCGGCCCCTTTTTTTGTTTTACCGCTTTGTATACGAAGAACTTGAATTATCTTTGCGAACATGTCAAAAACAGCCTTTACCGTTACCGCTGCACTTCCTTATGCGAATGGTCCGCTTCACCTCGGCCACATCGCAGGGGTTTACCTTCCTGCAGATATTTTTGTGCGATTTTTAAAACTGAACCAACACGATGCGCTGTTTATTTGTGGAAGCGATGAACATGGCGCTGCCATCACCCTTAGGGCAAAGAAAGAAGGAATCAGCCCACAGGAAATCGTAGACAAATACCATCATCTCATTAAGGATACCTTTAATAAGTTCGAAATTAACTTTGATGTTTTTCACAGAACCTCATCAGCGTTACACCATGAAGTAGCTTCTGATTTCTTTACCACCTTGCACAACAAGGGCGTTTTTGAGGAGCATCGATCCATGCAATACTACGACGAATCCTTTCATCAATTCTTAGCTGACCGGTACATATCGGGCACTTGTCCTAAATGCGCTTACGATAGCGCTTACGGTGACCAATGTGAGAAATGTGGCTCAGATTTAAGTCCAACGGAACTTATCAATCCAAAATCGACATTGTCGGGTCAGTCCCCCGTTCTTAAAGAAACATCGCACTGGTATTTACCCATGAACCTACACGAATCGTGGCTTACCGATTGGATTCAAAATGGAATGTTGGATGGAATCTCTCAACATGATCCCAAGAAATGGAAAAACCAAGTCATTGGACAATGTATGTCTTGGATCAATTCAGGGTTGAAACCCAGGGCCATGACACGCGATTTGGATTGGGGTGTTCCCCTGCCATTGCCTGATTCTGAAGGAAAGGTTTTGTATGTTTGGTTGGATGCTCCCATTGGCTATATTTCTGCCACACAACAATGGGCCCAAGACCATGGTAAAAACTGGAGGGACTATTGGTGTAAAGAAGAGGCAAAAGACCGAAAACTCATTCATTTTATTGGCAAGGATAACATTGTTTTCCACGCAATTATCTTCCCCATCCTGTTAAAATCTCACGGCGATTTTATTTTGCCAGAAAATGTACCTGCCTACGAATTTCTAAATTTAGAGGGCAACAAATTCTCAACATCCCGAAACTGGGCGGTTTGGTTGCATTCATACCTCGAAAATTATCCTCAAAAGGTTGATGAACTAAAATATGTACTTACTTCCATTGCGCCAGAAAACAAAGATTCTGAATTCACATGGTTGGATTTCCAAACCCGTATCAATTCGGAATTGGCAGACATATTAGGGAATTTTGTAAACCGAACTGTGGTTCTCACGCACAAATACTACGAGGGTGTTATCCCTTCCCCGGAGCCGTTAAACGCAGAAGAAACCGCGATTATTCAAGAAATCCATGAGGTTTCAGCGCGAATTTCGACCTTAATGTATCAATATAAAATCAGGGAAGCGCAACAAGAAATGATGTCGATTGCCCGCATTGGTAACAAATACCTGGCAGAGAAGGAACCTTGGAAATTAATTAAAACCCATCCGGACGGGGTAAAAAACATCCTGTTTGTTGCCTTAAAAATCACAGAGCAATTGGCCTTGACTGCGCGCTTGTTTTTACCTCAAACTGCGCAGAAACTTATCTCATTGCTAAACCTTGACGCTAGAGAATGGGGAAGTCATGAAACGTCTATCATTCCAGGAAACCAAATCGGGGCCCCCTTCATCTTGTTTGAAAAAATCACCGATGAGTGGATTGAAATAGAAAAATCCAAACTGATTCCTATGGAAGAAAAAGTGACCTACGCAGCTGTTAAACCGAACGTTTCCTTTGAAGAATTCCAAAAAATGGACTTCAGATTGGGGAAGGTAACGGCAGCAAAAAAGATGGAAAAAGCAAATAAGTTATTGGTTTTAACGGTAGACACAGGCATTGACGAACGCACCATTGTTTCTGGCATTGCTGCGCATTATACACCTGAAGAAATCTTAGGAAAAACCGTTGTTGTGCTCATGAATCTTCCCCCAAGGGAAATACGCGGAGTGGTTTCAGAGGGGATGTTGTTGATGGCAGAAAACCATACAGGTTCATTAAGTGCAATTACCGACGACCTTGATTTTGGCGCCGGTCCGACCATCTCTTAAACGTATCCTTTGTCTTTTGCCCAGCTGCTTAATTGTGCTGCATTGGGTAATTCTAATTTTTTTAGGATGTTATGTCGGTGGGTTTCAATGGTTCGCGGAGAAACAAACAATGCATCCGCAATTTCCTTTGAAGTATTTCCTTGAGCGATGAGTTTTACAATTTCAATCTCCTTCATGGTAAGATCCTTCTTTTCACTGTCATCCACATTGAGCAAAGATGCAAAATAGCGGTCTTTAATTTCGTTTGCAATGTAGACCTCCCCTTTATACACCGCATGAATTGCGCTGATCAATTCACTTTTTGTGGTGTTTTTGGTCAAATAACCTTTAGCCCCCAAGGAAAGAAATTTCTTTACATAGGTAATGTCATCATGCAAAGAAAGTCCAATGATTCTTGTTTTAGGAAGGCTGTCAAAGATGCGCTTAGAAACGTTTAAGCCTGAACCTTTCCCTAGGTTGATGTCCATCAAAACAATGTCTGGTTTATATACGATGCTTTGATCAAAAGCTGTTTCTTCGGAATCTGCAGTTCCACACACATGAATTTGTGGGGCATCCTTTAATAGACTCGACCATGCTTCACTTATGAGCTTGTGGTCGTCAACGATAAGAATCTTTATTAGGTCACTCATGTACTGCCGTTTAATCCCAAGTTATGCATTTAAGGCTTCTGCACCGCCCACAATTTCGAGAATTTCGTTGGTTATGGCTGCCTGACGTGCTTTGTTGTATGACAAGGTCAAACTTTTCTTGATTTCCGAAGCGTTGTCGGTTGCCTTATGCATTGCCGTCATACGTGCGCCGTGTTCTGCAGCGGTGGAATCAAGCAGTGATTTAAACAATTGTGTTTTTAGTGATTTAGGAATCAACTCAGAAACAATTTCCTCTTTTCCAGGCTCAAAAATATAATCCGTTGTGGTATTTTCTGTCCCTACACTCGGTTCAATGGGAAGGAAGGGTTCAACTTCAACGATTTGATTGGCCGTATTAAGGAAACGGTTGTAAACCACAACAATTTTATCAAACTCTTTATCGAAAAACAATTGCATTACCTGGTCAACAATCAACCCTGTTTTTTCGAAAGTCAAATCTAACAAGACATCTTCTAAGGGTGCTATGTGCTCATTGATGTAGTAGTGATCTGTTTTCTTGATGACATCTTTTATTTTTTTACCAAGACAAAGGACTTTTACGTCACTTTGTGCATAGGTATCTTTGATCAAGAACTGCACTTTTTTGATGACGTTGTTGTTGAATCCACCACAAAGTCCTCGGTTAGAGGTAATGGCGATGATCAACACGCGGTTTTCCTCCCTTTTCATTGCATACTTGTTCTCGGAAAGATCCAATGTACCACTTACATTTTCTAGGATGTCTCGAAGTTTGGAAGCAAAAGGACGAAGTCGAATGATGGCGTCTTGGGCTCTTTTAAGCTTGGCGGCAGAAACCATTTTCATAGCAGAGGTAATCTGCATGGTAGACTTCACCGAGCTTATCCGATTTCGTATTTCTTTAAGGTTAGCCATTTAGCGTTCTAAAAAAATTAATATTTATCTGCAATTTCTTTGGCGCATTTTGCCAACACATCCGTCAATTCATCTGAAAATTTGCCTGCTTTCAATGCTGCAAGTACATCTGCATGTTGATTTTCAACATAATTCAAAAATTCTTTTTCAAACGCTTTCACTTTATTTACAGGAACTTTTTGGATCAAACCTTTGGTTCCTACATAGATGATTGCAATTTGTTTTTCCACTGGATACGGGTCTCCTTCACGTTGTTTCAAGATTTCCACATTGCGGGAACCTTTGTCCAAAACTGCTTTGGTAGCGTTGTCTAAGTCCGAACCAAATTTGGCAAACGCTTCCAATTCGCGGTATTGTGCTTGGTCTAATTTTAACGTACCCGCTACCTTTTTCATGGATTTAATTTGAGCGGAACCTCCAACACGCGAAACCGAAATTCCCACGTTAATTGCAGGACGAACACCTGAGTTAAATAAATCAGACTCCAAGAATATTTGTCCATCGGTAATGGAGATCACATTGGTAGGAATGTATGCGGAAACGTCACCTGCTTGTGTTTCGATGATAGGCAATGCGGTAAGTGAACCTCCCCCTTTGATTTTTGACTTCAAAGATTCAGGTAAATCATTCATTTGCGAGGCAATGTTGTCATCAGCAATGATTTTCGCAGCACGTTCAAGTAACCTTGAGTGAAGGTAGAATACATCTCCAGGATATGCTTCACGGCCCGGTGGACGTCTTAGCAACAAGGAAACTTCACGGTAAGCTACGGCTTGTTTTGAAAGGTCATCGTAAACGATCAATGCAGGGTTACCACAATCTCTAAAATACTCTCCAATCGCTGCTCCGGTCATTGGTGCATAAAACTGCATCGGTGCTGGGTCAGAAGCATTGGAAGCAACGATAACTGTATAGGCCATTGCCCCTGCGTCCTCTAATTTTTTAACAATTCCAGCGACGGTAGATCCTTTTTGACCAATGGCTACATAAATACAAAATACAGGTTCACCTCGGTCATAAAATTCTCTTTGGTTTATGATGGTATCGATGGCAACGGTGGTTTTACCTGTTTGACGGTCACCAATGATAAGCTCACGTTGACCTCTTCCAATTGGAATCATTGCATCCACGGCTTTAATTCCCGTTTGCAAAGGTTCGTTCACCGGTTGACGGAAAATTACACCTGGTGCTTTTCTTTCGATAGGCATTTCATACAATTCGCCTTCAATGGGTCCTTTTCCATCGATTGGATTTCCTAAGGTATCTACTACGCGACCTACCATTCCATCTCCAACCAAAACAGAAGCAATTCTTCCTAATCTTTTTACGGTATCTCCTTCTTTTACACCTGAAGAACGACCCAACAATACAGCACCAACATTGTCTTCTTCAAGGTTTAATGCGATTCCTCGCATCCCACCGTCGAATTCAATTAATTCGCCATATTGTACGCCATTCAATCCAAAAATACGTGCAATTCCATCTCCAACTTGAAGTACGGTACCAACTTCTTGAAGCTCTTCTGCTGTTTTTATTCCTGCCAATTCTTCCCGTAGGATTGCTGAAATTTCTGATGGTTTCAAATCTGCCATTTTATCTTTTTTCTAAGTTAATTTACGAGTTCTTGTCTAAGTTTATTTAATTTATTGGAAACCGAAGCGTCCAATTGTTTGTCTGCAACACGCACAACAAAACCTCCCATCAAGGAAGCGTCAACTTCCTCTGTTAATTCCAATTTACCTTCAAATGAGGATGCGATTTTTTGAATGATTAACGCCTTTGTATCTGCGGAAAGCGGTACAGAGGACGTTATGGTTCCAGGCACGATTCCGCGTTGATTTTGAACGAGTTCTTCGAAGGCATGGGCCATTTCAATGAGGTGACTTTCTCTACGGTTTTTAACAACAAGCGCAAAAAATCGCAAGGTCATTGCATTGAAATCTGGGAAAATTCTGGTTAACACAGACATTTTTTTATCTCCACGTACTACGGGTGAATTTAAAAATATGCGCAAATCATCAGACAAAGAGACCACTTGTAAGAAGGATGTAAAATCTTTTTCAACGGCAAGCAGACAGTCTTGTTCATTTACCAATTCCAAGATTGCCTTAGCGTATCGTCCTGCTGATTTCGAAGCGTTCATCTTAATTAAAATTTAATTCTTCTGCCAATTGATCTGCCAACTGCTTTTGTTTTGAATCGGATGAAAGGGTTTCTTTCACCAATTTTTCCGCAATTTCGATGGACAAGTTTGCCACGGTTGATTTCATCTCTGAAATCGCAGCGTTTCGTTCTTGTTCGATGGATTTTTTTGCTGCCTCAATCATTTTAACGCCTTCCAATTTGGATTTGTTTTTAGCCTCTTCAATCATCGCTAAAGATGTAGATTTGGCCTCCATAAGGATGACATCTCTTTCCGCTCGGGCTTCTTTTAAAATCCTTTCGTTTTCAGCATGTAAAGCTTTCATTTCTTGTCTTGCTTTTTCTGCTTCCAACAAAGCTTCTTCGATTTTTTGACCACGTGCATTTACTGCGTTCAGAATGGGTTTCCAAACAAATTTAGCCAAGATAAAAAGCAACAAACAAAATGTGATTCCTGTCCAAAACAGTAAACCGAAATCTGGTAAAATTAAACTCATAGTTCCTTAAATTTAAAACCTTAAATAAAAACAAACCCCTGCCAATCGCAGGGGAAATGCTTGTTTATGCTTTCGCGCCAAGGAAACCTACAACCACACCGAAAAGGGCTACCCCTTCGATTAAGGCCGCTGCAATGATCATTGCAGTTTGAATTTTTCCTGATGCTTCTGGATTGCGTGCAATCCCTTCTACTGCAGAACCACCGATTCTCCCAATTCCTAGACCTGCGCCTAAAACTGCGATACCTGCTCCGATTGCTGCGATACTACCAAATACTCCCATTGTATCTATTTTTATAAGGTTACGAATTAATGATGATCTTCTTCAACGGCTGCTCCGATAAACAAAGCAGACAAGGTTGCGAAAAGATACGCTTGCAAAAATGCAACTAACAATTCCAAAACGGAAATAAACAAAGCCATAGGCACAGATAACAATCCCCAAGCTTCAGATTTATTTATAAAGATAATTGAAATCAAAGCCAAAACGATAATGTGTCCGGCCGTCATATTGGCAAACAAACGTATCATCAATGCAAAGGGTTTTGTGAAAATCCCAATGATTTCAATGGGAATCATAATGGGAAGCAAAGCCAAAGGCACTCCTGGTGTAGCGAATATGTGTTTCCAGTAGTTTTTGTTTCCACTGAAGACCGTAATCAAAAGGGTACAAACCGCTAGGAAAAAGGTCACGGTAATGTTTCCGGTTAGGTTGGCGCCTCCAGGAAATACAGGAATCATTCCGAGTAAATTGTTGATGAGAATAAAGAAGAAGACCGTCAAAAGAAATCCTACATATCGCTTGTGTTTTCCTCCGTGAATGTTTGCTTTGGCGATGTCATCTTGCACCATTACAATGATAGGCTCTAAAAACTTAGCCAATCCTTTTGGCGCAACCGCTCCATTTTTTCTATAAAAATTAGAGGTAGACACCATGAGCAACACCAACAAGAACGAGCCGATAAACAAGGCAAGAACATTCTTTGTAATAGAAAAATCCATCGGATGAACGTTGGTTGGATGACCCTCATGAAACTGTAACCCACCCTTTTTAATTTTGTAAATCTCTTCATGACAAAGCGCGTAACCTTTCGCTGCTCCCGTTCCAAGGGTATAATGAACAGGTTCCTCACCTTCTATGTGGATGGTTTCACCATGATACAAGTGCTTTGAATTAAACAATTTCAATCCGTTGTCCCACAGTATAACGGGTAAATAAATTGAAGTCGCGGTTGAATCTTTACCCCACAGGTGCCATTCGTGCGCATCTTGGATGTGATGCATAATGAATTCACTTACGTTAAAGGATTCTTCCTTCGTACTTCCCTTCATTGAAAACGTAGTGAAAATCGAAAAGAAAATCAAAAAAACAAGTTTCAAAAAGGGGTGAACGTTTCTCATTTTTATACCGTTGCTTGCACTGAAAATTTGGCGCAAATGTAACAAATCTTTCTGGTCAAATTGAAAATTTTTATTCTTTTTCTTTATTTCTACGGAATGATTTATACATTTTAATCGCAAACATTAACAAAAGAGCAACTGAAAAAAAGCCGATGGTCGCATAAATCCAATTCATGGTCTCTTTTAAAACCACAATAAAAACAATAATCACCAACATGAGGGTAGCGACTTCGTTCCAAATCCGCAACATTCCCGACGACCAAAAGAAGGTATTTGCTTTGAGGTCAAAATATATTTTTTGACTGATAAAATGATAGACAATGAGCAAGGCTACAAACCCCAATTTCAGACGCATGTATGGGGCCAATAAAAAAGTTGGGTTTGCAACGAGCATGCAGACGCCAAATACCACTGTTAACAACATCGCCGGTGTCGTGATGATCCACCAAAGGCGTTTTTGCATAATTGAAAATTGCTGAATTAAAATGCTTTTTTCGGGCTCTGGCTTTTCGTTGGCTTCCACATGGTAAATGAAAAGACGTACCATATAAAATAGGCCTGCAAACCAACTTACCATGAAAATGATGTGCAGGGATTTGTAAATGGTAAAATAGGATTGAAAATCTTCCATGCCACAAAATTACATTTTCTTTCGCAGTGCCGTTGTAAAATCAACTTATAGGTTTTAATATTGTAAACCATGAAACGATTTGTTGTCTCCTTTCTATTTATCGCTTTTTCAACCGGTATTTCTGCCCAGGATCAACTTTTATCCATTGGGGGTTATTTCGAGGGCATGAATGTCTTTGTCAACAATCCCATCAAAAGTGATGGTTATGGGTATTGTATAAATAAGGTATTGGTCAACGGAAATGTACTCCCTGCCTCCATTCAAACCGAACATTTTGAAATTGATTTATCGTTGTTCAATTTTAAAAAAGGAGACGAAGTATTCATTGAATTGGACCATGCCGAAGGCTGTACCCCAAGGTTTGTAAATCCAGAAGTATTGCTCCCTTTTAGCACTTTTGAAATCACCTCTCTCACCGCAAGTGCCGATGGGAAGGTTAAATGGTCTACTAAAAACGAATCTGGACGACTCCCCTATTATGTTGAACAATACAAATGGGATCGTTGGGTTACCGCAGCAGAAGTTCAGGGAACTGGATACAAATCCGAAAACAACTATGTAATTGAAATTGTACCCACCAGTGGATACAATAAAATTCGTGTTTCTCAGGTCGATAATACCGGACAAAGAAGAAATTCAAAAAGCGTTGGATTTACCTCAAAGATTGCTTCGGTAACAAAATCCCCATCCAAAGTAAAGACCCTGCTTTATTTTAAATCCTCCGGAAAAGCCGCCAAAACAAAATACGAAATCTATGATGCCTATGGCAACTTGCTCAAGAAAGGGTTTGAGCAATCGGTGGATTGTACAGAATTGTTGAATGGGATTTATTTCATCAACTACGACAACAAAACAGAAAAAATTATTAAATACTGATGCTGCTAAAAATCGAACATTTGGGTATTGCGGTAGATGACCTTGAACAGAGCATTCCGATTTACGAAAAACTACTCAATTCCCCTTGTTACAAAACCGAACGGGTGGATTCAGAGGGGGTGATGACTGCATTTTTTACCGTTGGAATGAATAAAATTGAATTGCTCCAAGCCACCCATGAGGATTCTCCCATTGCAAAATTTTTAGCGAAAAAAGGCAAAGGTTTTCATCATGTTGCCTTTGAAACGGATGACATCGACCAAGAAATTCAACGCCTCATTTCAGAAGGATTTGAATTAATCCACTTGCATCCAAAAAAAGGTGCCGACAACAAGCGAATTGCCTTTCTACATCCGAATTCAACCGAAAAATTACTGGTTGAACTTTGTCAAGAAATCCCCACCGAAACAACGTTGTAATTTATTCTGCTTCTAAATAAAGCCTCATGACAATTCTATGACACTTTCAAAGTGGTGAATATAGAAATTTGTACTTCAAAAGGGTGATTGGTGTTGAATAATCTACATACACTGGCGATAACTCATCGTCAATTTGAAGTCGAAAAAATCGGCTTGTTCCACATTCCTGTAGACCAACAAGACCTGCGGTTAAACCACATCAAAAATAAATTTGGTTTTCAAGAATTGCTTTACCTTACCACATGCAACCGCGTAGAGTTTTCATTTGTCACACCAGAGACCGTTGACAACACGTTGCTATACAACCTTTTAAAAGAATTGAGTCCCGCTATGAGCGCGGATGCGTTAACCAATTGTGTGATTAACCTTGAAAAATTCAGGGGCATGAAAGCCATAGAACATGCGATGTCTGTGGCCTCTTCCATTGATTCAATGGTGATTGGAGAACGTGAGATCATTACCCAAGTACGTCTTGCCTACGAACAATGTTTTACCTGGGGATTAACCGGCGACCTGTTTCGAATATTAAATCGCCATGTCATTGAAACCGCGAAGGAAGTGTACACCAAAACCTCCATTGCTACCAAACCTGTTTCCGTCGTTTCCTTGGCTTACCAGCAATTGAAACAAATGAACATTCCTTTGGATGCGACCATTCTTATCATTGGCGCAGGGGTTACGAATACCACCATGAGCAGGTTTTTAATGAAACATGGATTTAAAAAGTTTGTGGTCTTTAACCGATCCATTGAAAAAGCACAAACGCTTGCCAACGACTTGCGGGGTATGGCTTATCCATTAACGGAATTGAAGACTTACCAAGGCGGATTTGATGTCATCATTACCTGCACAGGTGCTGAACATCACGTCATTACGCCTGAAATTTATGAATCCATTCTCCAAGGGGATACAAAGCCAAAAACCATCATAGACATTGCAATCCCTCAAGATTTAGACCCCATCATTCCGCAAATGCATGCCGTTAAGCACATTTCGGTAAGCATGTTGCAAAAAATCTCCAACCAAAATTTAAAGGAACGCTCCAAAGAATTGGCGCATGTGGAACGCATTTTAGGCAAAGCAAAAGTAAATTTTGAAAAATTGCTTCATGAAAGACAAGTTGAGTTGGCCATGAAGGAGATTCCTGAAGAAGTAAAAAAAATAAAATCCATCGCCCTTAATGAGGTTTTCAAAGAAGACATCAACCACTTGGATGACCATTCCAAGGAGGTCTTGGAAAAAATCCTTGGGTACATGGAAAAAAAATACATCGCTGGCCCCATGAAAATGGCCAAAGAAATCTTGATAAAAAATGGATAACCCTACGCTCATTCGCATTGGAACCCGTGGAAGCGACTTGGCTTTGTGGCAAGCTCACCATGTGAAATCAAGTTTAGAAGCTTTGGGATGTCTGGTCGAGATAAAAATCATTCAAACCCAAGGGGATCGCATTCAAGACCTTAGCTTCGATAAATTGGAAGGAAAAGGGTTTTTTACAAAAGAAATCGAAACCGAATTGCTCAATGGGAATGTCGATCTTGCTGTACACTCTCACAAAGACCTCGAGACCACTCCCCCTGCAGGACTTATCATTGCGGCTGTCTCTGAACGCGAAGATCCCAGTGAATTGCTTCTTATGCGAAACGAAGCGCATGACCCTTCAAAGAAGTTTGAACTTAAAATGAACGCCATCATTGGAACGAGCTCTGCACGCCGACAGAGTTTGGTAAGAACTTTTCGGAACGATTTGAAGATAGAAGACCTACGCGGCAATGTCCCCACACGCATAGAAAAATTGCGAAGTGGCCAATACGATGCAATCCTACTTGCCAAGGCTGGCGTGTCACGTTTAAACCTAGACACCAGCGACCTCATTACCCTCACCTTAGACCCAAAAGAATTCATCCCTGCGCCTGCGCAAGGGGTCTTGGGTTTACAAGTACGGGCCAACGATGCTCGTACCTTCGAATGGGTAAGTAAACTCAATTTTTTGCCTGCCGAAAATTGCATTCGCATCGAACGCGAAGTCTTAAAAAACATGGAGGGTGGATGTCAATTGCCATTGGGCGTATACAATGACGGAGAAGTGGTGCATGTTTCCTTTGCAAAGTCAAAACAAGACGCCGCGGTCATTATAAAATTCCCCTTTGCGCACGATATGAATCCCGTAGCCGAAATCATTGCAACCTTAAAATCCCTCTGATGCGTGTCTTTTTCTCTTCGGAATTAGACCCTCAACATCCTTTGGCGCTCGCATCCAAAAAATTAGACCTAGACCTCATCCAACAATCCTTAATCACCTTCCAGGGTGTTCCTGCGCTTCCCTCGCGTTCTTACGACATTGTTTTCTTTGGCAGCCCCCGTGCCTATCATTTTGCAAAACACCTTCTGTCAAAAAACATTGAAGTAGCTTGCTTTTCCAAGGGAACGGCTCATCACATAAACCAACCCATCCATTGGCAAGGCACCACACCGGGAAATCCCACACAAACCGGGCTTGATTTTACATCGTGGGTAGGCGAACGTCGCGTGTTGTTTCCGATTTCGGACCGAAGCTTGCGAAGCATCACAAAGCTGTTCCCACCCCAACAAATCGAAGAACTCGTGGTGTACAAAACTTTGCTAAATCCAATGCCAATTCCCCCTTGTGATGTTTACATCTTCACAAGTCCGAGCAATGTAGATTCATTTTTTCAGGCCAATGCTTTGCCCGTCAACGCTAAGCTTGTCGCCTGGGGTGACAGCACGAAATCTGCTTTAGTGCATCGCGAACTGACGCCAGATCTGACACAAAATTCCGAGGGTCACACAGCTTGGGAAGAGGTCCTTTCCGCATGGGCAAACCCATAGAAGTTTGTACCTTTGTAACATGATTCACGCGCATGACACCATTGTTGCTTTGGCTACCGGAGGGACGGGTGCTTTGTCTGTAATCCGTATTTCGGGTCCAAAGGCGTTGGAACTTACACAATCCCATGTGTTCAAAAATCTACGAAACATCCCCAGTCACACCACGCATTTCGGTTTGTTTCGCAATGCCGAAGGAGAACCGATTGACGAGGTATTGATTGCCTATTTTGAGAAAGGAAAGAGTTTTACGGCTGAAGAAACCATCGAAATTTCTTGCCATGGCTCATCTTACATACAACAAGAAATTTTACAAGCTTATGTACTTTCCGGGGCGCGCCTTGCAACCCCAGGGGAATTCACCCAACGCGCCTTTGCAAACGGAAAAATGGATTTATCACAAGCAGAAGCCGTTGCTGACCTGATCGCCTCACAAACGCAACAAGCGCATGCCATGGCCTTAAACCAATTGCGCGGCACTTTTTCCCATGCGTTGAGTGAATTACGCGAAAAACTGATTGAATTTGCCAGTCTGATTGAATTGGAATTGGATTTTGGAGAGGAAGACGTGGCTTTTGCAGACCGAAGTGCCTTGACCGCCTTGGTGACCGATGTACTGTCGAAGATCCATCGATTGATTGCGAGTTTTGCCTTTGGAAATGCCATGAAGGAAGGGGTGCCTGTGGCCATCGTTGGGGCACCGAATGCTGGGAAAAGTTCCTTGTTAAATTACTTATTGGGGGAGGAAAGGGCAATCGTAAGTGCCATTCCAGGTACCACACGGGATGTGATTGAAGAGGTGCTAAACATTGACGGCATACCCTTTCGGTTGATGGATACCGCAGGAATTCGCGATACGGATGAAACGATAGAGGCCATGGGTGTGGCTCGGGCGCAGGAAAAAATCGAACGTGCAAGGATTGTATTGGTGTTAAGTGACGCGAACAACCCTCAGCAATTCAACCAAGACAAGGGTTGGGTAGATGAAATGCGAACCAAATTCCCTGAAAAAAGGGTGCTATGGGTGGCGAATAAAACAGATTTAACAAAAGCCTCCGGCGCTGAGGATGCCTCCTTGAGTGCCATAACCGGCGAGGGCATCGAAGCATTAAAAACCTTGTTAAGCGGAGGAATAAAACAAGATTTTGATGTAAACCAAGAAACGATTGTTTCCAATGTGCGCCATTTGGAAGCATTGGAACAAACCAAAGTTGCCTTGCATGCCGCGTTGAATGGAATTACGCAAAATCTCCCAGCAGACTTGGTTGCCATGGACATCCGATCAGCCATGCGATCCTTGGGAAACATCACCGGTGAAATCGAAATTGACACCGATATTCTGGGTGCCATATTTTCCCGGTTTTGTATTGGGAAGTAAGTGAATGAGAGGGGTGTTTTCGTCGTTCATTTCCCAAGAAACTTCATATCAATGGTCTTGACAAGTTTTACTTTATTGTCATGTGATGCTGTTAACCATCTTCATTATTCCGTGCAAAATAAGACTGATCATAATATCCGATTGCATATTCCCCGCTATCCGCTCGACCATAACCAAGGAGAATTCAGCGCGACAGCGGACACTTTAATCGAAATTTTACCGAATGAATCGCTTTGGGTTGGGACCTCTCCAATGGACATTGACTTTCCATGGGCTACCAAAAATATCTACAACAACACACCTGGAATATGTGGTTTGGCGCTAGTTAAAAATGACACGTTAATCAAACTGGACTGTACCAACACAAGTTGGAAATATAAAAAGAGATGGTCAACATTGAAAATAAAAGAACGAAAGCACAACACACAGTAAGCAAAATGTCACACAAAGAAAACAGGAGTGCTGTACACCCATGTGCTCAAGGAAAACTAGAAATTGTATTCAGGAAGTAATCAAAACAAAAAAACCTCAAGCAATCCTGCCCGAGGGTAACGAAAAAAGCATTTTGTTCGACCTTATCACAGACCAAACAAAATGCAAGCAGAAAAATTAAATAAATTTAATTTAAAACGTGGTCTTACCAGCGTTTCCCTTTTTGTTCGCTTTCGTCACGTTGACGAGCTTCAGAAACGTTGATGTTACGTCCGCCTAATTCGAAATTAGACAATGCGTTCATCGCGTTTTGCGCTTCTTCGTCACTGTCCATAACAACAAAACCAAATCCACGAGATCTACCCGTTTCACGGTCTGTAATGATTTTTACAGAAGCTACTTCTCCATACTGAGCGAAAAGCTCTCCTAATTCTTGTTCACCTACGCGAAAGCTTAGGTTTGAAACATACATGTTCATAATAAAACTTTAAAATAAAATACTAATTGTGATAAACGAAGAGCCCTTAGTCCAGTGAAAACATCCCTTTTGCAAGGGTTTAACATTCCACCTTTCTTCCACTACCCCATTTCACTTTGCGAAACTATGATTAATTTATGGATATCCAATAGGATGCCTGTCATTTTTATTCAGAATCACGCACACAGTAGTTTCCAAAATCCAAAATAAGGTCGTTTAAGTTGTAAACCCGTCTGTCAAAAACGTTGGAAATGGCAACGATGCAAACGGTATCTTTCCTTAAGGAACCGTACAACCCGGTGTTTCCATGCCACCAACCGGTGTGAAAGAAAAAAGTTTTTTTCCCCGGCTGTTCCTTGAGCCGCGTCCCCAAACCATAATTTCTTGTGCCGGGAAACTCGTAACTGTACCCTTTATACATTTGGTTTCTTAACGAATCACTCAAAAAGTGATTAAAACAGGTCGCCTTGTCCATTGTCATTAAGTCCTTTGCCGTGGTATATAAATTCTTATCGCCATAAATCGCATCGAGGTAACCAAAAGGATAAGGAAAATGATTGGCATTGTAATTTTTCGCTGCTTTTTTGTAATCTTCATAGGACGACAACACATAGGAATGCTCCATTTTCAAAGGATTGAAAATAAGTTTTTGCATCGCCTTTGGGAAGGGGAGCCCTGTAACCTCCTCAACAATCAAGGCAAGGATCACAAAGTTGGTGTTCGAATAGGCAAATTTCTTATTTGTCGGGAAATTCAAAGAAACCTTGTGCTTCACCATGATCTCAAGTATGGAGTCATTGTTCAACATGGAATTTCTTCTGCAAGCATCATTGGTGAAATACCCATAATAAGGCAATCCACTGCGGTGATTTAACAAGCTTTTCACCGTAATTTCTGGGAAAGGAAAATTTTTCAAATAGCGGGTCACTTTGGCGTTCAGCTTGATTTTTTTTTGGTCGGCCAGTCTTAAAACTGCCAATGCCGTAGCCACTTTGCTGATTGAAGCCACATGAATGGGTGTAAGGGGTGAGAGTTTTATTTTATGTTCGAAATCCGCATACCCCGTGGACTTTGAAAACAGAATGTGTCCGTTTTTCGCAACCAGAAAATGTCCATTGAACGGAACCTTGTTAAACTGTTTTTGAAAAAAAACCTGGGCGCTGTCATGCATCCACTTTTTGTCATGCCGTGTGGGCGCCTCCATATCAAATGATTCTGTGCCACTCAGCGCTTTCGAATTTCTCTCCTTTGATTCACATGCGGTGAGCAATAGCAAGGATGCGAGAAAAAATCGAATATAAAAGGACATTCCGTTCGGGTAAAATGGGGCGTTTAAGAAGGTCAAAATTAATTAAATTTGGGGTATGGAAAACAAAAATTACTCGGCTGCTTTCGAAGAATTGCAACAAATCGTGCAAGAAATGGAAAGTGGTGAAATCGGAATAGATGCCTTGTCAATTAAAGTCAAACGTGCTTCAGAGCTGATTCAATTTTGCAAGGACAAATTAAAAACAACCGAATTGGATGTTGAACAGATATTAAATCAATTAGAATCAGATTCTGACAACACTACGTATTAATTTATACTTTTGCACCAAAACGGACCATGGCAGACGAAAGATACCAATCACGTGGGGTTTCCGCTGGCAAAGAGGATGTCCACAATGCAATACAGAACCTTGACAAGGGAATTTTTCCTGCTGCATTCTGTAAAATCGTACCCGACTATTTAGGAAACAGCGAAGAACATTGTGTGGTCATGCATGCGGATGGTGCAGGCACAAAATCTTCTTTGGCCTATGTCTATTGGAAAGAAACGGGAGACTTATCCGTATGGCGTGGAATTGCACAAGACGCCTTGATCATGAATGTAGATGACCTTTTGTGCGTTGGGGCCACCGGACCTATTTTAATGTCCTCAACCATTGGGAGAAATAAAAACGTGATTCCCGGGGAGGTTTTAAAAGAAATCATTGAAGGCACTGAAGATTTACTCGAGGAATTAAGGTCGCATGGACTTGAAATATATTCAACAGGTGGAGAGACGGCGGATGTGGGAGACCTTGTAAGAACGATCATCGTAGACTCAACGGTCGTGTGTCGCATGAAACGTTCCGATGTCATCAGCAATGACCGCATAGCGCCCGGTGATGTAATTGTTGGTTTCGCCTCAGATGGCCACGCGACCTATGAAAAGGAAATCAATGGTGGGATGGGAAGCAATGGCTTAACTTCTGCCAGGCACGACGTTTTCAACCATGCTTTGGCGTCAAAATATCCGGAAAGTTACGATGGCAGCATTCAAAGAGACTTGGTGTATTCAGGAAGCAAAAATGTAACCGATGCGGTTACGAATTCCTTGCTGAATGCGGGTAAATTGGTCCTGTCGCCTACCCGCACCTATGCTCCCATTGTGATAGAAATACTAAAACAACACAAAAGCAAGATTCATGGAATGGTTCATTGCTCAGGTGGGGGGCAAACAAAGATTTTGCATTTTGCGAAAGGGGTGAAGATTGTAAAAAACAACCTTTTTCCGATTCCGGTTTTGTTTCAAATGATACAAGAAGAATCAAAAACCTCTTGGCGGGAAATGTACAAGGTGTTTAACATGGGGCACCGTTTAGAAATTTATACGGACCCAATGACTGCACAGGAAATGATTAAAACATCGGCAAAGTTCGGAGTTGAAGCAAAAATCATTGGTCATGTAGAGGCTTCGGGGTCAAAGGAGTTAGTCATATCGAGTGAACATGGTGTTTTTAGTTATGAATAACCTGATTTTTACGAAAATACTTTAACAAACCAAAAGGATTTCATATTTTTGCCCTCCCAAACTAAAAAGGTGGGATGGGTGAGTGGCTTAAACCAACAGTTTGCTAAACTGTCGTACGGGTAACTGTACCGCGAGTTCGAATCTCGCTCCCACCGCAACAATGTGAAGGTGAGCGATGAGAAATTGAAATATTGTAAAAGCGAATTTGATCAAAATCGGGGCGTAGCGTAGTCCGGTCATCGCGCCTGGTTTGGGACCAGGAGGTCGCAGGTTCGAATCCTGCCGCCCCGACCAGGGGATGAGTAATCATCCCCTTTTTTATTAATACGATTTAGGTCCCGTAGCTCAGTTGGATAGAGCAACTGCCTTCTAAGCAGTAGGTCTTTGGTTCGAATCCAAACGGGATCACAAAAGGAGTCCACTTCGTACGAAGCGGACTTTTTTGTTTATACCGAATAAAGCTTGCTTTAATGAGGATAGGACAAAAAAGACCGAGCTTTACGCAGTAAAGTGGACGCTATGATTGGATTGAGCCCTCCACCTGTGTTCATGAGGTAATCCAAACGGGATCACAAAAAAGTCCTCTTCGTACGAAGCGGACTTTTTTGTTTATACCGAATAAAGCTTGCTTTAATGAGGGAAACAAAAAAACCCTTCGCATGAAGGGTTTTATTTTTATATCAATGGGATAAAGCGAGAAGGATTTAATCAATGAAAGGCTTACAACCTTTGGGGAAAAGATCAGTTCGACGCCCCGTTGGACTTCATCAATTTCGTTTGCTGAATGAATACACCACTCAAGTTGTAAAAATTTAAGAAATAGGTACCCGGAGCCAATTGATTTTCGAAGTCAATCACCAACCTGTTATTTTCCATTTGATACTCTGCAATTAATTTTCCATTCACATCCATTAATTGAATGTTTACGGCTTCCGTTTGCTCCTCTGGTCCGGCAACAATACTTTGGGTAGTAGCTGGATTCGGGTAAACCTTAAAAGGTTGTCCTGGTTTATCTAACATTACAACACCTGGGCTAACAGCCACTAGGACATCTCCTTGTTCAAAACCGTTAAAGATGTATTTTGACGCAACCAATCCACCATAAATCACAGGTTCCCCAATGGTATAGGTCATGGTTTTATTTCGAATCAAATTCAATCCTAGGGTAGGTATAGCGTGCTTTCCCGCAGAAGCATATACAACACGTCCAGGCATGTTTGTTTGCGTAAATCCTGAAAAAGAAACGGCTAAGAGTAAAACGAGGGTAAATAATTTCATGGTTATGGGATTATGTTAAATTCTATGACACTTATTTTGTTTGAACAGACGCCACCAGAAAGGGTTGTTCCTGCTGGTATCCAAATGGGTAAAATCGTGTATGAATGGGTATAGGACAAGCTTGAAACAGATGCCGCCTGTGTGCCTTGGCCAACTTTGGTCGGTGTACCCGCAATTTCTATGGCTGTGGATTCATAATACACTTGGCTGCACCCGCCACTTGTTGATTGAGCCCCGGAGGATGTTGAAGAAATGTTATAAATTACGCTTTCAATTTTCCAAACTTTACCGGCCGGAACGGTTTCAAGAGCGGTAACCAATTTTACCTGGTTAAATTGGAGATTCCCCTGAGCGAAAAAGGATGTGAACCCCAACAATAAAAAGGAAAAAACGAATAAAACTTTCATGGCTCTAAGGTACAATATTAAATTCAATGATACTTATTATACCACCCGTTGACCCCCCTCCAAAGGTAACGGTGCTACCTGCTGAAAGCCAAAAAGGAAAGTTTGCCACCTGAGATGATGACAATTGTTGCCTTAGATTATAATAAACACCATTGTAAAGCATATATGTATACGCATTACTTGGGGTGTTTAGCATGCAATTCTCAAGCTTCCACACCTTGCCTGCAGGAACGGTAACCGGCGTTACATTACCCGATGCAAAAGCAGATGTAATTACCTGATTAAACTGAAGGTTACCTTGCGCAAAAAAGGTGGTTAAATTCAATAAAAACAAGGTCAAAACGAGTACTCTTTTCATAGCCCTAAGGTACAATATTAAATTCAATTACACTAGCGAAATCCGTGGGACAAACCGTATTAACGATGTCCCCTGACTTTAACCAAACGGGTAGTTTGTTTCCATTCATCAAAAACACACTGGCTGCACCGTAGGAAACATCTCCTAGAAAATAGTAGTTGCTTCCATTAATTACCAAAGGCCTATGAAAGTTTAAACTCCCGCAGTTGGCTTGATAATTAGAGTTGTAGACCACTTCGTTTTGAAGGTAGGATTCAACTTTCCAAACTTTGCCTACAGGAACGGTTAGGGGGGAATTACCGATTCTTAACACCTGGTTGAATTGCAAATTTCCTTGTCCGAAGGCCCAATGCGCACAGGCGCTCAGTATGAGAATTAACAAAAATTTCATCAGGGGACAATGTTAAATTCGACAACGCTAACCCAACGGTAATAACTGCACCCTAGGGAATACAAAGTGGTTCCAGCAGGAATCCAAATGCCTTTTGCCTCACCTGCATAAGAATAGCTTGATCCATAAATATGAACGCTACCGGCACGAAATGCCACGTTGCTTCCATCAAAGGAAAACCGACATTCATTGTAGCCATCGGCGGCCGTACCAAACCCTTCTATTTTCCATGTTTTGCCTGCGGGAACGGTTCCTAACAATACGCTATTCGCTTGTGTAGTTGAAAGAAGTAAGGTTTGGTTAAACTGTAAGTTTCCTTGGGAAAAAATAAATTTAGACACCACAAGAAAGGTCAACAAAAATAATTTTTTCATGGTACGATATTAAATTCTAAAATACTGAACCAGCGATTGGATCCACAACCACAAGATTGCCCTAGGACACTGCCCCCTGGCAACCAAATAGGCGAAGCATCTGCATTTCGATAATAGGCAGAAGGACTTGAGTTGGAATAAGCACCTGCATAAATAAAGGAAGTAGCTCCATTAAAATAAACCGTCAAGGTAGAGCTGTAAATACCTACTGCCTCAATTTTCCACACCTTTCCCGCAGGCACCGTCCATTGGGTGGTGTTGTCGGCATTTGCAGACAAGTAAAGAGCTTGGTTGAACTGCAAGTTTCCTTGAGACCAAATCCCACAGGCAAAAAACAAAAATAGAATGCTAATGATTGACCTCATGGAACGATGTTAAATTCAACCACTGAAATGGCATAGGAAAAACTGGTGGTTGAACAACAATTTCCTGAAGCGTGTAATTGTACTTGGTCTCCGGCCTTTAACCATATAGGAAAGGGACTCACAGACAGGTCTTGACCAGAGGATGTTAAGCGATAAGAACCCCAATCAACACCCGAATTTACATTAATGGCTCTCGTTACCACTGCGTTTCCAAGATTCGGGGATGCAGATTCAACTTTCCACACCTTACCCGCAGGTACGGTCCACGTAGGACTGTTATATGAAAAGGATCCAGAACCTGAACCCGTGTATGTAACCACTTGGTTAAATTGCAAGTTTCCTTGAGACCAAATCCCCAAGGCAAAAGAAAAGAAAAGCATGCTCAAGAAAAATCTCATGGAATGATGTTAAATTCGATTACACTGATTGAAAACACATTGGTCCCTGCAGACAGAAGGGTTCCCGCAGGAATCCACAATGGAGAATTTCCTATTCCTGCGGTAATGGCAGCAATTCCTGTAGTGCCATTTCCACCCAAATTCCCTTTGGATTCAGAGGAAAGATAATAGACCGCTTGATTATTGATGTTAATGATAAAATCTACCGTAGCGTTGCCCCAAGAAGTAGTCGTTGGCCTCACAGAAGGCAAGATGTTTTCAATTTTCCAAACTTTACCAGCCGGAACGGTTTCTTGAGATGAAACCAATTTTACCTGATTGAATTGCAAGTTTCCTTGCGACCAAATGGAAATGGAAAACATCAAAAATACTATGTTGATGATTCGATTCATGGTACAATGTTAAATTCAACTACAGAAATAGAACTTACTTTGGTTCCAATGGAAAGTGTGGATCCCGAAGGAAGCCACAACGGTAATTTCGTTGGTTGTGCGGTTACTTGCACCAAGACAGGGGTTGTACTGTTAACAGCCATTCCGACATTGTTCATCCAAAACCCACCCCCACAGCAACCATTGAAGCCAACGCCTGTTGTCGCTACATGCTCTTCATGGACACATACAGAATTGCCATTTACCAAAATAAATCTACTGTTTGAGGGTAAAGTTGAACCACTCGTTGGATAACGTTCTTCTCCTGACAACGCACTTTCAACCTTCCAAACTTTTCCTGCTGGAACGGTTTCTTGGGTCGTTACCAATTTCACCTGGTTGAACTGTAAGTTCCCTTGAGAAAATACGGTTGTAACACAGAAAAACAGGACCAACGAAAAAATACATTTTAGTATTTCTTTCATTTTAGAAGCCGTCTGAAGTATAAATCAAGGTGTTAGACGTTGAGGAATAGGTTCCTGCACCACCTCCTGCTGGACCAACCAAGGACACACCATTTGGCCAAGCGCCACTTGCCTTAGGACCATATATGGTGTTTGTAGCTGTGTTGATGTAAAAATCACCATCAACACCTGTTGCTCCAGATGGAACCACAACGCCATTTAATACCGTGTTCCCACTCGCACCCATCATCCCTTGAAGACCCACTGGACCTTGAAGCCCCGCAGGACCTTGAGGGCCTGTTGCACCAATGATAGAAACTCCCGCTGGCCAAACGCCATTTGATTTAGGACCGTAGATTGTGTTGGTTGCTGTATTCAAATAAAAATCGCCATCTACACCTGTTGCTGCCAATGGAGCAGAAATGCCATTTAATATGGTATTGCCATTTGTTCCAGCGATTCCTTGTGTACCGGCAGGACCTGCAACGCCTTGTGGTCCCGATGCGCCCGTAGGACCGGCAACTCCTTGAGACCCTGTTGCACCTGTAGGTCCAGCAACCCCTTGAGGTCCTGTTGCGCCTGCAGGTCCGGCAACTCCTTGAGGCCCTGTTGCACCTGTAGGTCCAGCAATCCCTTGAGGTCCCGTTGCCCCCGCCGGACCGGTTGCGCCCGTTAATCCCGTTGGACCCGCTGGGCCAGCAACCCCTTGAGCACCCGCAGGACCCGTTGCTCCTGCAGCTCCGGCTACACCTTGAGCACCCGCAACTCCTGCCGGACCTTTGATGTTTCCGGTAAGTGTCCATGTGGTCGTTCCAGATTTGTAATATACATTTCCTGTAGCTGTATCTAAATAAAAATCTCCTACATTGCCCAATGCAGCCGCAGGTGCAACAGCGCCGTATCTCCATTGGTTGAGTTGTACGCCTGCTGTTTTGGCATACAAAGCATAAGGTGTACTCATTAAACGTTGAGACCCATAATCTAAATAGTTGGTGCCATTGGAAAAATCAACCGCTAAACTCACCCAATAATTTCCGGTTGCCCAGTTGATAGATGAAAACGTACCTGAAAGAATGGTACCCGAACCAATCACAAAATTTACCAAACCATATTGGTTGGTAGCAACAGATTGTCTTTCGGCATATACTACGGTACCCGTGGATGAAGTTTGTTTAATTTGAACGCGGATGGCAACCGTTGAATTGGACACCAAGGTTCCAGAGGTGGTTCGGATGACTGCTTGGTAGTTGATGCCTTCTGGCGCCTGGGCCTTTAGGGTTGTAAAACAAATTAAACCCAAAACCATTAAAAGGGTTTGTTTAAAAAAGCGTGAAAATGTAAAATTCGTCATGATGTAAATATTTTAAGGCTCATAAATGTACACATTCCAAACATTCAATATATAGCATACAAATGTTTTGTTTTTATGATAAACAAAAAGTAACATTGGGGCCAAATTAGAATTCGTAATTTTAAACCTATCATTAATTCTGGAAAGATGCGTACAATTCTTGTTTGCTTTTTTATTGCCTTTCATTCCTTGGTGTTTTCTCAAGGCAACTTACAATTTAACCAGGTACTGAATTTAAACTTTTCAGCAGGCGGTTCAAACTTCGCTGTACCTGCTGGCAAAGTGTGGAAAATCGAAGGTGTTGGCTTAAGTTCATATCAATCTTTTTTCGGAGTAAATGTGGCTGGAAACAGCATCTTTTTAAAGAACTCACATTCGGGTTATGGGCCTGAATTTGAATCATTTCCTTTCTGGATCAGCGGTGGACAAAACGTAACCTTTAACGGTTTGAACAGCGGTGTAGCGAGTATCATTGAATTTAACATTGTGCCATGAGAAATTCTTTGTTTCTGCTCTTTTTTTTACTCTTTGGTGCCGTTTCTGCCAATGCCCAGGGTAACCTTCAATTTAACAATGCGATTTTAGTAAGCTCAACGCTTCAAACGGTCCCGGCGGGAAAGGTTTGGAAGATAGAGTCCTATGCGCCAACCTCAGTTTATGGAATCCATGGAGGGAATCCTGCTACGCACAACATCGTGATCAACGGAGATGTTAAAATTGTTGGAATGAACGCAGGTTTAAATTACAACTATAATTCCGGCAGCCATTCTGCTGTTTTACATTCCTTTCCGATTTGGTTACCTGCTGGATCAACTGTGATTGTCGGCGCAGGTATTTCAAGCCTTTCTGTACTGGAATTTAACATCGTCCCCTAATGAAAAATCTCTTTGTCCTATTTCTATTTTTCTGTTTTTGTAATGAACTAAGTGCACAGGGCAACCTGCAATTTAACCAGGCCAAAATGGTCTTTGCACAAGAAACGGTCCCTGCTGGAAAGGCTTGGAAAATAGAAAGTGTTTTGTATGCAACATCAGTGGGTTCGGTTTCGAGCTCATTAACCCAAGACGATCAAATCAAAATTGATGGGTCTGCCTTTGTCGTTCGTTCTGCCCGATCTGGAAACGGAAATTACAATGCAGCTTCCTATTTTGTATGGGAACAAAAATACCCGATTTGGCTTTATGCTGGACAAACGTTGCAAGCTTGGGTGAATGTTGCAAAAATTAATGTGATTGAATTTAACATCGTACCCTAATGAAAAAACTCCTGCTTATTTCGCTATTAATGCTTTGTTGCCAACAAATTTCGGCGCAAGGCAACCTACAATTCAATCAAGCACTTTTGTTTAGTGGGGTAGGCATTAACACGGTGCCTGCGGGTAAGGTTTGGAAGGTTGAGAATTCTGGTCAATCCTACACAAATGGTGGAAGTTCTGCCTATTCCTCCTTGGTGATTAATGGCATAAACTGGTTTCCACAAGCATCAGGAGGAACCCTTCCCTCTGGCCCCATTTGGCTTCCTGCTGGAGCCACCATTGCAGGATGGAATGCAACGACCCAATACAACATCATTGAATTCAACATTGTACCATGAAACGTTACGCTTACCTGCTTTTTATTTTTGGCATGCATCTCTATGGTTTCGGGCAAGGAAACTTACAGTTTAACCAAGTAAAAATTATTTCCAACATCGACCCTCCCCAAACGGTGCCTGCCGGAAAGGTATGGAAAATCGAAAGTGTTTTTGCGAATGATCAAGATGTTTATCCTGCAAGTACTTCAGGATCCAACCAGTCATTTTTTGCTTCATGTGGCGTTCCTACCCTGTGGTATTTTTACTATGGTAGATATTTAGCAATCAACAATATTCCGATTAGTTTTGGTGTTCACAGTGCGGGAGAGCAATTGACCCATTTGCCAATTTGGGTTCCTGCAGGTTCCACCATTTGTACCTGCACGAATTCCAGTTTCTGCGCGCGCGGTTATTCTGCCATTGAATTCAACATTGTTCCATGAAATTTGGATTGTTTTTATTTCTATGCTTGACAGGGGCCGTTTATGGTCAAGACACCACCTTTGTAAAATCTGCCTATGCAGGTTCAAGCCTAACTGTACCTCAAAAAGTGACCTGGCATATTGAAAAAGCCTTCATTAACAACGGGGATGGATATAACTTGAAAATCAATCCAGAGGTGTTCAAGCCTATTTACAAGGCGGGAGAGAAAATTCAAATTCCCTTTTATACCGCAGAGATGGAACTGTTGAACAACCAAGAGGGTGTTTTTTATTTTCTTTACATTAAAGAATCTTTTGTACCTTGACCTTTGATTAGAAAATAAACTTATTTACTAGCCTTGTAAAAAAATTAACTATGAAAAACTTATACCTCCTCCTTTTCATCTTGCTTTTTTCTTCCTCTTTAAAAGCGCAATTGTTGTTTGACATCACAGGAAAAGGTCAATTTAACTCAACCTGGTTATTTAACCAAAATGTATCTGACAAAGGCGAGGAACAAGATTATGCACCCGCTTGGGGAAGCAATTTCGGATTGGGATTGGGAATAAGAATGGGCTTTTTTGGTTTTGGTCTGGAAACCAATTGGGGTAAACACAATGCAGAATATTCCGGTGTGGTTGCCACGCAAGATTACACCTCAAAAGTAGCTTTGAGTACATTCCAAGCACCTATGTTTTTTCGATTTCAAAACAAAGGCGGCGCTTATTTCGAATTGGGGGCGCAGTATAATAAAATCAGAAATGCTACCTATTCCAGAGAGAATTTCTTGCCAACAACAGCGAATGTTTCTTCCAATTATGCAAAAAGTTATACCACAGGATTTATTGGTTTTGGCGTAAATGCACGCATCGTTAAATCTCTTCCGCTAAGCATTCTGTTTGGTTTCCGTTTACAGTATGGTATCAAAGACGCAAAAGGGGTGGATGCACTTGGGAACTCTTTAAGCAATTCTCTGTTTTACAGCACTTACCATAAAACCCGTGCTGCCTCTGCAGGTTTAAACCTGGGCATAACCTATACGATTGACACAGAGAAAAACAACAACCAGTATTAATCCAGTTCGAATTTTTGGATAACGCCAAAAACATGTTGTGACCATTGTGTTGCATTCCCCGCGTATCCAGATGTTGCGATGGCTTTTACCCAAGCTTTTGAATCCTCGGAACACTGATGTGTTTCAAAATAACTTCGCTTGCGTTGCATTTCACAAAAGGCGATGTAAGAATCTGTTACCGAAGGAAAAAACTTATAGGCGGATTTGATTCCATGGGTTTTCATTAAATCATTTGAGCCTTTGATTCCGAAGTGATTGTTCAACAATAAGGCAACCCTGCTCTTCCCCGCTGCGGATTCGTGATAGGCAATCGACAGCATCACCGAAGATGGAATTCCATAGACATCCTCTAAGCTGTCTGCGATCATTTGGTGGCTCTCAAAATAGTTGGTTTGGGCAGTGGACGAGAAAGCTAAAACAATCATGAATGTCCCAATTTTTAACCCAAGTATTACGCTTTTCATTCGTTAAACTTTAAAAATCAGGCAGTTAAAATACATAAAAAAAACCGAACGAACGATTTATCGCTCGTTTGAATCCGGACAAGTGGTCACCGCCCCCTCCTTCACGGGTATAATTTTAAAGACTTTTGCTCAGTCGAACGCGTCCCTTAGTGGAGAAACACTTTGGACGAGGGACCTCATTCGTGGTCATTATATCGATAGGGGGAGGAATCTTTTTCCATTAAGATGGATAGGTAGTTTTGATACCTCTGAAGGTCTATTTTCCCACTTTCTACCGCATCCATTACGGCGCACTTTGGTTCATTCAGATGCAAGCAGTTGTGGAATTTACAGTATTCCATTTCCTTTCTTATTTCGGGAAAATAATGCCCAAGGTGTGCTTTGTCCACTTCCACCAATCCAAAGGATCGAATGCCCGGGGTGTCAATTAAATATCCGCCATTGGCAAATTTATACATCTCTGCAAAGGTTGTGGTATGCTTCCCCTGCATGTGAACCTTAGAAATCTCTCCCATTTTCAAATGAATAGAAGCATCTAGAGCATTGACTAAGGTCGATTTTCCAACACCGCTGTTCCCCCCTAGCATTACTTGTTTACCGTCGATCAAGCTGTGAAGGAATAAAACAGAATCACGGTCTTTGGCTTCAATGGGAAGACAAGGATACCCAATGGTTTCATACATAGCTTTCAATTGATTGAATTCCTTCCAATGTTCTTCGGAATACAAATCTGTTTTGTTAAAAAGCAAGGTCGTAGGAATGCGAAAAGATTCTGTTGAAACCAAAAATCGATCAATAAAGAGGGATTGCGTTTTAGGATTTAACAAGGTAACCACCAAAAACATTTGGTCTACGTTTGCTGCCAAAATTTGCATTTGCTTGCTAAGGTTGGTTGATTTTCTAGCCACGTAGTTCACTCGAGGTAAAATGTCCTCTATAACATAATTCCCCTCTTCATCCACTTGACTTTTTAAGGTAACACGATCACCCGCCGCTATTGGGTTTGTTAAGCTTAACCCGGACTGCCTAAGCCTTCCTCTCAACCGGGCGTTAAGGACTTCCCCTTGATCCGTTTCCAATACATACCAACTCCCCGTGGACTTTAATACCCTTGCTTCCAATGCTATTTGATTATGATCCCGTTCTCAGGAAATTGATACGGTACCGCACATTGCGATTGTAATTTCATTTTTTTACTTCGATTCCACTTAATACGGTAGGTAGCATCACAACGTATCGTTTCGGTATTAACAATAGTTATTATGGAAGCCAAGAATGTTTTTCTTTTGATTTGACGCAAAATAATCTTGTGCTCAACCACTTGTGTATCCTTCGTTGAGGTAGATAAGGCCGGAATATCCGCATAATACAAGTGATGCCGAATTAACTCATGTGTAGCCTGTTGCTTGTCTACCTCACTGTAAAAATTACTTAACCATTCCCTGCCTCGCGTTAAAGCAATAATCGAGTCTACTCTGTCAACTTCCTTATTTATTTCGTCAAGTCCCAGTTGTTCTACCACATCACTCCCTGCGTAGATTACAGTTATGCCCCAAGTGCTCCCCACTTCCTTAATGGCATTGTTTCGCTCAAAAGTAAATGGCCGACCCGTTAAGTAATAGGTTTGAGTCAAGCCAAAACCATAAACACTCAAGGTAAATACAAAGAGAAGATACCTCATCACAATTTAATCAGTTTTTCTGTAGTCACATGCTCACTTCCGATTAAACGAACATGATAGATGCCTGCAGCCAACTGTGCTAAAGAAAATGTCAGCTGATGCTCGTTGCCTTTTACCCATATTCTTCTTACCGTTTTCCCCGCCTCATCGAGGAGCAAAATCATTTCTACATGGTCCCCTTGCCATTGAATTAACACACTTTCATTCGCAGGGTTTGGTGTAATTCCAAAGGATAATGCATTTTCAACTACCCCCGATTGATCCACGCTAATACAATCGGAAGTGTCAGAACAACCATTAAGAGAAACAACTACTGCATACGTTCCCATAACTTCCATGGTAGTGAAACTTTGATTCACAGCGCCAACCACCGGTTGATTCGTGTTACAATCTATCCATTGATATGTTGCACCATTCGCCACCGAGGAAAGGGTAATTCCGTTTTGTGTCAGTGTATTTGTCGGCGTTGCATTAACGACTATCGTTTGGTTAAACGAATTACTGCATTGTCCTGCGTCTGGCGTGAAGGTAACCGCTGTGCTACCCACTTGTTGGGTGTTTACTTGAGGGTTCCAGGATCCTGTAACTCCGTTTTGAGCCGTGCTTGGTAATACAAATGCCTCATTCTCACAAAACGTGGTCGGATGCGTAAACAAGGGGTCTACTTGCGGTTGAACGGTGAGTTGGGAACTCATTGCATTCGCACATTGATTCGCTGCTGGATTAAAATTGTAGGTGAATGTACCCGCAGCGGTAACATTCAATGCCGGCGTCCATGTTCCTGAAATTCCATTGTCTGAAGTAGTCGGCAGGCTATAGTTTGCATCATTTTGACAGGCTACAGGAATTGCGTTAAATAGAGGTGTTTGCGTAGCTCCACAGGTAATGGTGAAATTATTATTTGAAATGTCAAAAAATGTCTGTGCACCAGACATAACCATTACGCGCGCAGTATTCGTGGAAACGTTTGGACATACAATTGTTTCCGTTCCATCATTTGCAGTGGTTGAGGAGAGTACATATGGATAGGTTTGGCCACCATCTACAGAAAGTAAAATACGAACAGTTGCACAATTGATGGGTGCTACATTGGTATTCGCTATTGACCAAGTAACCGTTTGAGAACTTCCTCCTACCCATGTAATGCCTGAAGCTGAAGGATACGTAACAACAAAAGGTCCGGCAGAGGCATTGGTCGTAACGGTTAAATCGATAAAATCATTACAGGTCCCTACTGCATGGTTGTCTTTTACGGTTAACCTGAAATCCATCACCCTGGCTACAGAAGGCAACACCTCCCATGTATAGGGCCCGTTGGCCGCTAGGGAAGTAAGGTTCGGAAAATAGCGACTTGAATCCAAAGAAGGATTAAAACTTCTGAAATTTGGACCTCCCGTGGCCGTGGCTACCGGAGGCTGCGTACTTGCCTCGTTATCCATTTGTTCCCATAGGTAAGAAAGCACATCGCCATCCACGTCCGTTGCATGAGCGGTAAGAATAAATGGAGTAGAAATTGGAACCACAATGTTCCCGCTGGTTGAGTTTATTACGGGAGGTGTATTGTTTAAAGCTGTAATCACCTCACATTGATGGCCATTGCTGAGTATTTCTGCACTTATTTCACCTAGGTTATACCCATGAAAGTAGTCATCGCTGTTGTTTTGAACATTTGGGGCGCATATACCCGCGTAACCCATAATGGTACTTGCGCTTCCCGGCTCTCTACGTGCAGCCGCAACGCTGTTACAATTGTTGTTTTGTGTGTGATTTCCTCCAAACTGATGTCCCATTTCGTGGGCTACATAGTCAATGTCGAACGGATCTCCAATGGGCGAGCCGCTACCGGTTACCCCACGCGCTTTTTGTCCACCCGCACATACCACCCCTAATCCTGCAAGGCCACCACTGTTTGTGCCAAAAACATGTCCAATGTCATAGTTGGCGCTTCCTATGATGTTATCCGTGTTGGTTTGATTTTGATTGATCATGGTGCCTGGTGTACCGTTTGCAAATGGGTCAGAAGCCGCAATTGTGTAGATCAGTGAATTGTTGTTGGGTATGATTACCATGGTAATGGCAATGTCCTTTTCATATACACCATTCACCCTGTTCATGGTGACAACTTGAGCCGCCGCTGCTTGGGCAACACTTCCCCCATGGAAGATGGTGTATTCAGCGGTTGCGGACAAGGCCAAACGATAGGTTCTAAGTTCGCAGGAGCCAAACATGGATTTGCTGTTGACAGCCGGTTTTGTTTCCTCTAAATTTTCAACGGCGCAAGACACCGACTTGCTTGTAATAAAATCACGTTTACGATACACAATGTAATATTCGTTATTGCCTTCAAACATTGGGTCTATAAACAATGTCGATTGACCAGGAATAAAAATCATGGCATGCAGGCCACTGGGGGTAACATCCCACTTACCAAAGGCTCCTGAGCCATCAGCCGCATACGCATCCAAGGTAATTAATTCAGGGAATTTCGCATTGTATTCCGGATGCATGGTTTGGTTTCTTTTCGCAGTGAAACGATGCATTGTGCCATCAGAAAAAGGAAAATTCAAGGAAGCAATAAAACCATTTATCGCGCCCTCTCTATAGGTTACCCCTTCAAGCGCAGCGCGCATAGCATCAATGTTTAAGCGAAAAACTTGAAAAGAAGTTGCTTGAATGTGTGGCTCGCCAAAAGCAGATAAATCTTGGCTTGAAACATCAATCCAAGTGGGTTTAATTTCCTTTTGTTGTTGAGCCCAAAAAGGTAGAATCAGAACTAAAAATAGTGTGCTTAAAATGGCTTTTGCGTAATGGGTTTTCATCGTTACATATTTTAGGTAAAAATACAAAATGACAATAAACTAATTGGAAGTTTATACCTTTGAATAAATCGAGTATATGAAAATTTTTCTTTTTTTAATTTTTGCAGCCTTAACCGCATTGCAAATTGGGCACACACAGACACTTCGCGATTTCAAAAAGAAAACCGAGACGAATGCCAAAGAACGCACTGCCATGTTGGATTTACTGCGCATTGACATTAAGAACAGCTTAGAACAAGATGTTGTTTTTGTGGTCAATCATTTTAAGGTTTATGGGAGTTATGCTTGGATGGAAGGAACCGTTCAACGAAAAGATGGTAAAGCCTTGGTTTTCCCAGATGAAGGATATGATTGTTGTCATGTGGAAGCATTGTTTAAGAAAGTTAATGGTGCCTGGATTTTGAAACAAAACGGTGCGTTTTCGACCGATGTCTCTTACACATGTATCCTTTCTACCTACCCTAGCGCCAATCGACAGATCTTTTCAGCGTACGTACTCCAGGCTCAGGAAAATTGTGGTAATTAATGCTGCAGATTGTCATTTTTATTTCCATCCTTTTAAACTTCGGTGACCTACCTTGGGGCACTTCTTACAAGGATTGTATTAAGGAGGTTAAAGACAATAAGGTCATGTTTCATTCTGGTAAAACCATGGTTTACGATGACCATAAAGAAAAAACCACGCAGGAATTGCTGGATAATCCAGACATTGAAGACCAACTTCATTACACCTATAACCAAGGTGCATCCGAAAACAATACCGATGCTGGAAGAATACGAAACGATGCCTTTTTCAAAGAGATTTATGGTAAAACAGCCCAGGACGTAAAAGCGAACCTGACCACGGTGACCTGGTGCCCCTCCTTCGTGAATCAAAAAATTCAATTCTCTAAAGTTAATGGCGCGAACCTAGCCTTAACGAAGGTTTCAAATGAACTCGATCAACATCCAGAATGGAAAAAACACCTCACGAACATTGGGGGGACCTTTAATTGGCGGGTAATCAGCGGGACCACTCGATTGAGTGCGCATTCGTTTGGCATTACCATCGATATAAATACAGCGTATTCCAATTACTGGCAGTGGGATTGCGGATGTAAGAATGAAAATGTGAAACTCGGATACAAAAACCGCATACCCATGGGAATCGTAGAGATTTTTGAAAAACACGGATTCATTTGGGGTGGACGTTGGAAACATTACGACACCATGCATTTCGAATACAGACCAGAATTCTTCGAAAAATGAAACAGTACGGATTGATTGGCAAATCGCTAACCCACACCTTTTCCCCATCGTTTTTCACCCGTTATTTTTCTGAAAACAACATTGATGCGAACTATGAAAGCATCGAGCTTTCGGACATCAGTGAGGTAAGCGTGCTTCTAAAGGGAGGTTATTCAGGATTGAATGTTACGATTCCCTACAAAGAATCAATCATTCCTTATCTCGAAGCGTTAAGCCCCGAGGCACAAGTCATTGGGGCGGTAAACACCGTCGTTTTTAAAGACGGAAAACCCATAGGGTATAACACCGATGCATTTGGGTTTCAACAATCGATCAAACCTTTTTTAACCTTTGAACATGAGCGAGCCATCCTACTGGGTACAGGTGGAAGTTCAAAAGCGGTCGCTTATGTTTTAAAATCCCTAGGAATTCAAGTAAATTTCTTGAGTAGAAATGGGAAAGGACAAGATGTTTATGCTTATGATCAAGTGAATGAAGCCATGCTAAATGCATGTAAACTGATTGTGAACTGTACGCCAGTGGGCATGTTCCCACATACCGAGGATTGTCCTTTGCCCCTTTTGGAGGGGATTGGTCCCCGTCATTTGGTGGTGGATTTAATCTATAACCCCGATGAAACCCTCTTGTTAAAAGGCGCAAAAAACAAAGGGGCTGCCATTTTAAACGGGTTACCCATGCTTAAGGCGCAAGCAATGAAGAGTTGGGAGTTGTGGCATCAATTGGTTTGATCCAACTTTCTCACCATCGTCAGAATCGTCGCCAAAGCCACAGTTTCTCCGGTTTCGTCGTAAACGTCCACTAAAAATTTAACAATGCCTTTGGCGATGTCGTCCTCAGAGCGCTTTTCTTGATCCATTTTCTCTTTTACTGTAAAGCGAACCCCAAGCGTTGCACCAGGATATACCGGTTTCGTAAAACGGGCGTCCTCCAATCCGTAATTTAACAATACGGGACCTTTTTTAGGGTCAACGAATAAACCCGCGGCTTTAGAAAGTACAAAATACCCATGCGCGACGCGACGCTCAAAAATGGTTCCCTCCAAGGAAGTGGCATCCATGTGTGCATAAAAATTATCCCCTGAAACATTGGCAAAATTGACAATATCCGCATCCGTAACGGTGTGCTTGTGTGTAAATACCGTTTCGCCAATTACCAATTCTTCAAAGTGTTTTCTGAACACATGTGGATTGGCTTCCGGCATGTCTGCTCCAACTTGAAACTGTTGGGTAATTTTCGTTAGGGTCGAGGGATGCCCTTGAATGGCTGTCCGCTGCAAATAATGCAACACACCGCGTTTTCCACCCATTTCTTCACCTCCCCCGGCACGTCCCGGACCTCCATGGGTTAACAAAGGCATTGGAGACCCGTGCCCGGTACTTTCTTTTGCACACCTTTCATTCAACACCAAAACCCGTCCGTGCATGCTGCCAGCGCCAATGACATAATCCATCGCTTCTTGATCATCGGGTGTAACAATGGACGAAACCAAGGAACCTTTCCCCATCCGTGCCAAGGCAATGGCATCTTCCAATGATTTATAAGGCATTAAGGTAGAAACAGGACCAAAACATTCAATGTCGTGCACCGCGGTATGTTCGAAAGGCCGATTGTTACGAAAAAGAATGGGGGAAAAGAACGCTCCCAATTTGGGGTCTGCGCCTTGTACTTGAACATCATCGATTGAACCGAAAACAATGTCTTGGTTTTTTGCCAGCAACTGTGCATTTTCACGTACACGTTCTACTTGAAGTCTTGTTGCCAAGGCTCCCATTCGGATGCCTTCCAGAGATGGGTCGCCAATGCTCGTCGATGCCAATCGTTTTGTTAAGGCCTCTTGAACATGATCAATCAAAGCTTCGGGAACAAAGATTCTACGGACAGCGGTACATTTTTGTCCCGCTTTGATGGTGATCTCTTTGGTTACTTCTTTGATAAACAAATCAAATTCAGGTGTCCCTGGAATGGCTTTTTCGCCAAGGATGCAAGCATTCAAGGAATCTGCTTCTAAATTAAATGAAACACTTCGCTCCGTAATGTGAGGCAATCCCTTCAATGTTTTTCCGGTTTTCGCTGACCCGGTAAAGGTTACGGTATCCTCCGTTTGTACATGGTCAATAATTCCTCGACCTAATCCAACGACGAGTTGTAAGGATCCTTCCGGTAAAATGTTTGACGCAATGATGTCACGCACAACTACTTCCGTTAAAAAACTTGTGTATTCAGAAGGTTTTACCACTGCAGGAACACCTGCCATAAGGTTCACCGCAATTTTTTCAAGCATTCCCCAAATTGGAAAATTAAATGCGTTGATGTGCACGGCAACGCCTTGTTTAGGTAACATGATGTGGTGTCCGATAAAGGTGCCATTTTTCGACAGGGGCACGGCGCTTCCATCGACATAATAGGGTAAGTCTGGAAATTGTTTACGTAGGGAAGCATTTGCAAAAAGGTTTCCAATTCCCCCCTCGATGTCTATCCAAGAATCAACTTTTGTTGCCCCCGTATATGCACTGATTTGGTAATATTGGTTTTTTCTTTCCAATAAGAACAAAGCCAAGGCTTTGAGCATTCTTCCTCGTTCTTGGAAAGTCATTTTCCGCAGGGGAATGCCACCCACTTTACGTCCGTAATCCAAAACGGCTTCAAAATCAATTCCTGCACTGGAAACCTCTCCTATTTTTTCACCGGTTATGGCATGAAATTGCTCAACCTCGACGCCTTCGCCATTGGTCCATTTTCCACAGATGTAATTTTGGTATGTTTTCATGTTCAAGGTGTATTTTTTCGTGCTAAAGATACTTAAGATTCACCAAGTTGACACCGCATGGCAGGGATGCATCGAGAGAAGCTTACCTATTTCAACGCCAACAGTTTTTCAAAGGCGTCCTTTATGTGCCTGACGGGTTCTACGACCAATCGGAGGCGGTCGTTGTTTTGTACCAAGCGATAACCTGTGCCTTTTGCGAGGATGGTATTTAGCAGGTTTGTAAATGTTTCGGTTTCATAAAAAGGTGATTGTGGATTCGCCAAAAAATAGGCTACCATTTTTTCAGACTTTATAACCAATCGTTCGATTCCTAAAGCTTGTGCCAACCATCTTAATTGAAAAGAAAACAACAATTCCTTTGCCGCTGTAGGAAGTGGCCCAAAGCGGTCCACGAGTTCCTTTCTAAACAATTCAAGTTCGGCCTCATTTTTCAAACCATCCATGCTTTGGTAGAGACTTAATCGCTCGGCCACATTGTTCACGTAGGTGTCGGGAAATCTCACCTCAAAATCGGTTTCAAAGACACAATCTTGTACAAACTCCAAAAAGGTATCACTTTGTCGATCGTCGAAAAGGTCTTTGAATTCATTTTCTTTTAATTCTTGTAGGGCTTCGTTGAGAATTTTTTGATACATCTCAAACCCAATTTCTGAAATAAACCCGCTTTGTTCACCCCCCAACATGTTTCCAGCGCCTCGGATGTCTAGGTCTTTCATCGCGATGTTGAACCCAGAACCCAAATCTGAAAACTGAACCAAGGCCTCTAATCGCTTTCTTGCTTCTGAATTTAACACACTGAATCTTGGCGCTATCAAATAACAGAAACCTTTTTTATTGCTTCTTCCAACCCGACCCCTCAATTGGTGTAAATCACTCAATCCAAATTGGTGTGCTTCGTTGATGATGATGGTGTTTGCATTCGAGATGTCAATTCCTGATTCGATAATGGTGGTTGCCAGCAAGACGTCATAATTTCCTTCCATGAAATCCATCATCACTTTTTCAAGCTTTTGTCCATCCATCTGTCCATGGCCAATGCCTACACGTACCCCAGGGCAAAGTCTTTGAATCATTCCCGAGATGTCCATTAAATTGGAGATGCGGTTGTTTACAAAGAATACTTGCCCCCCACGACTCACTTCATAGGCAATGGCATCTCGAAGGGTCTCTTCTTGGAACGAAATCACTTCTGTAAGTACGGGCTGTCTATTTGGAGGAGGGGTGTTGATAATGCTTAAATCCCTTGCCCCCATCAATGAAAACTGTAACGTTCTGGGTATCGGTGTGGCGGTTAGGGTTAATGTATCTACGGTGGTGCGAATCGTTTTTAACTTGTCTTTGACCGAGACGCCGAACTTTTGTTCTTCATCAATGATCATTAGGCCGAGGTCTTTAAATTTAATTTTATTTGAAACCAGCGCATGCGTCCCGATGAGAATATCGACATTTCCATTGGCGAGTTTTTGCAGGGTTTCTGTTGTTGCCTTAGCAGATTTAAATCGATTTACGTAGTCGATGGTGCAAGGAAAATCTTTCAAACGTTCTTTGAAACTTCGAAAATGCTGCATGGATAAAATGGTTGTAGGCACCAGTACCGCAACTTGTTTATTGTCAACAACGGCCTTAAAGGCTGCACGAATGGCGATTTCTGTCTTTCCAAAACCCACATCCCCACAAATAAGTCGATCCATTGGCAACTCAGACTCCATGTCTTTTTTCACATCTAACGTCGCCTTAAATTGATCCGGGGTATCCTCGTACATAAAAGAGGCTTCCAATTCATTTTGAAGATAGGTATCGGGGGAAAAGGCAAATCCTGGCTGTGCTTTTCTTTTAGCATACAACTGAATGAGGTCAAAGGCCAATTCCTTTATTTTCTTTTTTGTTTTGTTTTTGAGGGTTGCCCAAGCTTGTGTTCCGAGTTTATTTACCTTGGGAATGGAACCTTCTTTTCCGGTAAACTTCGAAATTCGATGCAGCGAGTGAATGCCCACATACAAAACATCGCCGTCTTTGTAGACCAATCGTACCGCTTCTTGGGGTTTTCCATTGACATCGATGGTTTCAAGCCCTGAGAACATTCCCACACCATGGTCGATGTGTGTTACATAGTCTCCTTTATGAAGGTTATACAATTCTTTTAGGGTAAGGGCTTGCTTGGATTGATTAAATCCTTCCTTCAACTTAAACCGGTGGTATCTTTCAAAAACTTGGTGGTCGGTATAACACAAAACCTTCCAATCGGGGCAGACAAAACCTTCGTGCAGGGCAAATGAAATGTTCTCATAGGTTACCCCCCCCCCGATGTCTTCAAAAATCTGGTGCAATCTTTCGATTTGTTTGGGTTGATTTGAAAACAAAAAGCACTGATAGTTTTCCTTGTTTTTTTCAAGGAGGTCCGTCCGCAGCATTTCAAAATTCTTATTGAAACTCGTTTGCGGTAAAAAATTAAATGCGATGATTTCTGAGTTCTTCCACTTAGAATGTAAGCCCCATTCAATGGTAGAGGAAGCATCCAAAGCTTTTTCCAATTGTAAAGCATCAACATACAATTGATTCGGTGGCGTTGGGGTCAAAACGAATTTCTTTTCGGAAAAAATCTTACTCGCTTTTTCAAATTCGGCATCTACAACGGATCGAAGTCTTTCATAATCATTGAGCCAAATACACGTGTCCTTCCCAAGAAAGCTGAAGATTTCTGTCAAACCTTCTGAAAGCAATTCATTTTGTACATTGGGAAGAATATTAAAAAACTTAAATTCTTTGAGGGATAGCTGAGAGGCCGGGTCGAAGGTCCGAATGGACTCAACCTCATCTCCAAAAAATTCAATCCGATAAGGGACCTCATTGGCATAGGAATACACATCAATGATTCCCCCTCTGATGGCAAATTGTCCGGGTTCATAGACAAAATCGACACTGTCAAAATGAAATTCCAGAAGTAGTTCATTTATAAATTGAATGGCATAGGTCTGTCCCACCTCAATTTTCATGGTTAAGGAATCCATGTTTTTCCTGGTTGGCACTTTTTCAAACACCGCTTCAGGGTACGTAACGATGCACGTTTTCTTATGAGATGCAATTTTATCCAAGACTTCAGCCCGCGCAACCACATTGGCATTGTCAATTTCTTCAAATTGATAGGGAACTTTATAAGATGCGGGAAAAAAAACAACAGAAATGGGCTCTGAAACCAAGTTTTCCAGGTCGTTGAAAAAATAAGCGGCTTCTTCTTTATCTGAAAGAATAAAAAGATTTATCTGGGGATTATTCTGAACGAAAGTTGCAGCGGAAAATGCAATGGAGGAACCTACATGACCTTTCCACAAGACATGCGCGTTACCCTCACCCAAAAAATTTTGGGTTTGTTGGTATTGAACGGACTCCTTAACAATCGAGGCAAACGATTGGTTTTTCATACAGACCGCGAAGGTACATTAATGTGCTTTAAGCCCCTAAGATTTTATGATAAAAAGGACATTGCTTTTTCAACCATGTCTTTAGACCCTACATAATAAGGAACACGTTGATGTAATTTTTGGGGTATTAAATCCAAGATTCTTTCCCGACCAGTGGTCGCTAACCCCCCTGCTTGTTCAGCAATGAAGGCCAAAGGATTGCATTCATAAAGCAACCTCAATTTACCCTCCGGAGCAGTTAATACATCAGGGTAGATGTAAATACCTCCTTTAATGAGGTTTCTGTGAAAATCCGCAACTAACGATCCAATGTACCTTCCAGAGTAAGGTTTTCCCGTTTGGTTTTCCCTGCTTTGACAGTATTTAATGTATTCTGTGAGGCCAACTTCGCACTCGTTGATGTTGCCCTCGTTCATGGCATACAACCTTCCAATTACCGGCATTTGCATGTTGGGGTGGGAAAGACAAAATTCATCGGAAACTGGGTCCAATGTAAATCCATTTACACCTTGTCCGGTGGTAAACACGAGCATGGTAGAAGAACCATAAAGCACATAACCTGCACAAAGCTGATCCTTTCCAGGTTGCAACATGTCTTCCAGTGTTGCGGGCGTACCCACGGGAGATTTTCTTTCATAAATTGAAAAGATGGTCCCGATGGAGACATTCACATCGATGTTGCTTGACCCATCCAAGGGATCAAACAGGGCGATGTATTTTCCTTGTAAGGAGGTTGGGTGATCAAAAGACAAGAAATCCTCATTTTCTTCAGAAGCGATCCCACAAATTTGGTTTCCTGATTTAAACGCTTGGATAAAGGCAACATCCGCGACAACGTCCAATTTCTGTTGCTCCTCACCTTGTATGTTGGTTTCTCCTTGCGCACCGAGGATGTTGTCCACTAAACCTGCTCTGCGAATGTCGATGCTAACCGTTTTGGCTGCCTGGGTGATGTCCGAGAAAAGTTGAACTAAATCAGAAGGTTTTATGGCAAAATCTTGCTGATGGTGAAGAATAAAGTCGTTTAACGTAATGTGTTTCGACATGGCATTAATCGAACCAATGGCCATAAATTTCTTGAACCTCAATCGGATTTAAGATTAAAGTCGGTATTAAGGCATCATTGGTAATAATGTATTGCTCGTATTTAGCATTGAATACCCCAAAAATATTGTTGCGATTTAAATTCATGATTGAAATTAGATCTGCGTTGATAAGGCTTGCATATTTTACCACCTCTTTCTCAAAATCTTTATTGGACAAAACGGTAGAATCCATTTGGATTTTACGTTCCTTAAGGTAAATCTCACAAACTGTTTTGTGATCTTCTAATTGTGCTCTCAACTCAGGGTTGGTTTCATCCGGAAGAACGATGTGAACCTTTGAATCAAAATACAATGCCAATTTGGCTACGGTAGATAGTTTTTGACGTGTCTGAATGTGTAAATCTAAAGGAACTACAATGGATTTGTACCCTCCTGGTCGAACGGGTTTATCTTGCACAATAACAAACGGAACTTGAGAGCTCGTCACTACGCGAAGGGCGTAGCTTCCTGTTATGTTTTGCCATCCCTGTGCACCGTGCGTTCCCATAAAAATCAATTCTGCCTGGTGTTCCGCTGCAAATTCTGAAATGCTATTAAAAATATTTCCAATTCGGATGTTATTTGTGATCGTTATCCCGTCAGAAACATTTGCTGATATAATTTCATCAATTTTATCCGTTGCAGAAGAAATTTCCTTTTCATCGTTTACAACATGTAAAATATGAATGGTGGTTTTTTGATTTTTTGCCGTTTCAATTGCATGATTTAGCGCAATATCCGCTACGGAGCTAAAATCGTGGGGAACTACAAAGGATTTATGTTTCATGACATTAATTTTTTGACAAAAATAAAGGAAAGATACTATAATTTATAAATTTGAGGCAATATATTTACATGACTTTGCTCATGAAAAAAACGCACCCTTAACAAGATTGATTTGAAAATTATTGGAAGCCTGTTAAAAAAAACATCTGAGATTGGTTACAAACGAATCAATCGGAAACAATTAAGCTATCAAAATCAGTTGATGGTGCTCAATGGTTTGTTAAAAAAGGCACAAAAAACCGAGTTTGGTTTTTTTCATGATTTCAAAGGTTTGTTAAGTAAAAAAGATGCCGTAAGTCAGTTTCAGAATCAAGTCCCCATAATGGATTACGAAGAAGCGTACGAAAAGTGGTTACACAAAACCATTAATGGGCATCCAGATTGCACTTGGCCCGGTAAGATTAAATATTTTGCCCTTTCCTCGGGTACCACAGGAAGCCCAAGTAAAAGAATCCCTGTTAGCATGGAAATGATTCGTTCCTTCCAACGGAGCAGCATACGCCAATATTCAATTTTGCATGCATTGGATTTGGACGAAGCTTTTTTCAATGCCTCTGGCCTGGCCGTTGGAGGCTCCTCCCAAATCAAAAAAATCAACGGACATTACGAAGGTGATTTGAGTGGCATATTGAAGAAACATACCTCTTTGCTGGTCAAACCGATCACCCGGCCTGGCAATAAAATTTCTGCCATATCAGATTGGAACGACAAATTGGATGCAATGGTAGAGCGCGCTCCGAAATGGGACATTGGCATCATTGCGGGAATACCAAGTTGGTGTTTGATGTTAATGGAAAGAATCATTGAAAAATACGATTTAAACACCATTCATGACATTTGGCCAAACCTACGGGTGTATGTACACGGTGGCGTATACGTTGAACCCTACCTCGATCGATTAAGTAAAATATGTTCCAAGGAAGTTTTCTTGCTAGATACCTATTTAGCCAGTGAAGGGTATTTTGCTTTTCAGGTAAGTCCGAACCAAAAAGGCATGAAAATCATGATGAACAATGGAATATTTTTTGAATTTATTCCTTTTGATTCGCGGTATTTCAGTGAGGATGGCGAATTGAAATCGAATTATGATGCCTTAACGATTAGCGAAGTAAAAGAAGGCGTGGATTATGCGTTGGTAATTTCTACAAATGCGGGACTTTGGCGTTATTTAATTGGGGATTTGGTTCGTTTTGTTGACGTTAGAGATTCTCGATTGATTATTTCAGGAAGAATTAAACAATTCCTGAGTCTTTGTGGAGAGCATTTGTCTTTGGATAACATCAACCAAGCATTAAAAAAAGTCAGTGACATCACACCCTCCTTTGAGCCGGAATTTACCATTTTCGTTGACAAAGAGGCTCAATTGCATCATTGGTATTTTGAACAATCCAATGACCAAATCGATCCGGAACTGCTGCTGTCAAAAATTGACCAAGAGCTATGTAAACTAAACGACGATTACAAATCCGCAAGAAAATACAGTTTGGCAAATCCAAAAATCACCATACTACCGAAAGGCATCATTTATGAATACATGAATTCATTGGCGAAATTAGGTGCCCAGAATAAAATGCCCAGGGTGTTAAATGAAGCTCAAGCGGAGAATTGGCATGCCTTTTTAGAAAAATCAGGATTGATTTAACGAATCTTACGCGTTGAAAACATTCCGTTTTTGGTGAAAGCATACGCCAAAGAAAACTCAATGGAACTCCTGTAAGCCTTTGCGCGTTTTGACAACTCTTGGTCGTAAGAAAATCCGAATTGGAATCCCCCTAAATCCAAATAAACAGTGGGTGAAATCGCTCCTGAAGTTCGTGCATAGAGGCCCGCGCAGAGCCATGCATCGTTTTTCAATCGTGTAAGTTGAGCGGTGCGTTTAAACATAAATTTAAGGAGCGCGCCAAAATTACCTTCGTAGTGCTTTCCTTGTAGGGTTTGCGCTGTTTTTAACTCCAGAAGGATGGTTGAATTCAAAGAAAGTTCGGTTTCTGCATGAATGCCCCATTTTCGCTTCAACCGATCGTTAGAAATCGCATTGTATCTTAATTTTGGAGATGTAATGTGTTGGGAAAAGACACCGATGCAAAAGGATTTTGCATTGGATTGGGATATGTTCGCGTTTCGCTTGTCAAAGGAATAAGCCAAACCTAAGCCTGCATCGACAAATCCGAAGGTGGTAAAGTCCACCGTTTCATTCGCAGGTGCAGAGGGGTCGAAAATGCTTCCATTCCACTGAGAGTAATAGGTCAAGCGAGAAAAATCTGCCGTTCGATTGGTAAAACTCGTTTGCAATCCGGCAGAAAACTTACTGTTTTTTGAAACCTTTACGTTCCCGCTTAGGCTTGCGCCAAAAGAGGTGTTTCCAAACCGAGCGTCGCCACCAACGTCTCTTAAAAAATGGGCACCAAAACCCACAAAAGATTTTGTGTCCAGTTTATTCTTACCATAGGTGCATTCTACCGCTGCCAAGGAGGTTGTGAATTGGGTTCCAGCAGTTATCCACTGGTTACGGTTTTGGACCGTAAACCTCTCAAACCCATCAAAATTCCCTACCAAAGACGGGTTTAATAACATTAACGACCTGTCAAATTGGGTGAAATGAAAGTCTTGTGCCCATGGAGAAAAGCACAATACAAACAATCCTAAGGTAAACGATAATTTCATTAGCGAATAAGGGTTATGTTCCCCGAATAAACCTTTTTCTTCCCTGTTTTAAAACGAACGTCCGCCATGTAGGCATACACGCCGCTGTTACAATCCATGCCTTTGTAGCTACCATCCCACCTTAGGTTTTTATCGTCTGATTGAAAAAGGGTGTTTCCCCAACGATCATACAAATAAAAGACAAAATCTTGAACGTCATCTCCAACAATGATTCCATATTGTTCATTTTGAAGGTCCCCAACACCATTAGGTGAAAAGGCTGTTGGAAAATGAATCCCCGTCACCCCAGTTGGATTTACTGTGGTGTCCAAAGGTGAAAAAACCGCAACCAGGTTTTCTGGGGCATTAATGATTACAGAATTGGTATCGCTATCAAAGGGAAGCAACAATGGGCCGGTAGCATATGCCCAATGACTGAAAACAAAGCCTGTTTTTGCTTTGGCGACAAGATTTGTTTCTATCCCACCAAAATAAGTGGTCGTCCATGGGTATGTGGGGGCCCAAACAGAATTCACTTTAATTTCTCCCGAATTGGGTGGAGAAACATTAAAGGTAACTGCATGAGGTCCGGTTAACGAATAACAATCTACCAAACCTTGGGTAAGGGCTGTACATCTCGCGTTCATGTAATCCCTCAAAACCTGGACATTGGTGTTCCATTCAGCGATGGTTCCTCCCCATTTACCCACCTGTCCGGGCATTTCGGGTGCAATTTCGGCAATCATGCTATCAAGTAGACCAATGGCATAGCTACAACTTAATTTTGTATTTAAGAGATCTATGTACCGTGTAATGTAATACTGATGTACTTCGGGATTTTCATTGATAAGTTTAGATAACAATGTGGTATGTCCTTGTCCTCCGGGATCGGGAAGGTTTTCTGCGTTACATGGATCGGCGTCAGGGGCAGTGGATGGCACGCCGGTATAGTTAACGTAATGTCCAAAAGTTGCATCAAGATCCCAAAGGGTGTAACGCCATTTTTTTTCATTTCCAGCAGTATCGATACCTCTCCACCAGGCTGTATTCCAGTTAAGCCAATCGGTGGCAACACAATAGGAATTTAACATAAAATAATCCGCCAAGGAGCGCCAATTCAAAAGGCTGTCAACATATTGAAAATTGGACGCAACCCCCATATTGTTTGTTTGGATGTAGCCTTTCAAATTGTTCCAGTTGTTCAAAGCATTGGGGGCCCCATATTCTTCCCACGTTCCACCCCACGTTTTTAGGTATTCAATGTGATAGCGGTCTTGGTTGGAATAGTATTCCGTAAAATCATGGTCATCAGCCTTCTCTCGAATGTCGTATACGCCCCAATACTGGCCATTCAAATACAACACACAAGGCCTCCAGGTTCGTTCATCTAAGCGAAGGTCTGCGCGGGCAGAAAGTTCATGTACAAAAGCATCGCGTATGTGGGCACCCCCGGAGAAAGGAAAATTGTCGTTGGCAGCCGCTTTTAAAATAAGGCGTTGAAATTTTGTTCGGGATTTATAAGGGAAAATGGGGTGTTCAATGTCACCATTGTATCCATATTGATCCCGATTTATGTAATCAAACCCTCGTTGGGCATAGCCCCAGGAATCGTTCCCATGTTTGTTAAAATCCCCTTGTCCCTCATCGATGAAAACACCATTGTCTTCGAAAAACTCAAAAGCCCCGATGTTGCTGATAGGACCTTGGTTTCCATTGGCAATTAAATCATAAATTCCGACATCACAAATGGAAATAACCGGAACTGTGTGCGTGACATTGATGAAATACGTATTGGTTTCAACAAAGGATGGCAAATTTGCGGAAAAACAGATGGCTCTTAGCACCGTTGTCGTGGAAATTGACAGGGGTCCAACGTACAGATTTGAAGCCGCCGTGGGCGTTGAACCATCTAAGGTATACCTTATGGTAGCGCTTGGATTGCTGCACGAGATGGAAACGGTTTGTCCAGATGGATAAAATCCAGGAGCGAGGCTAAATATGGGCTTAGGGGTGTAAAAAGGAATTGCACCGACATTGGGGGCATTGGGGGTTGGGGTTGTGAAAAGCGAAAAAGTATTTGCGCCATTGGTGGTTCTTCCAACCGAATGGTTTTGTTGCGTAAGGTGGACGATTTTAAATGAATCCACAACCGCCAATGCGGGATTACTAAGAATGATCCATTCTCCATCGGTTTGAGAAAGGTTAAAATTGGGGTGCAATTCATTCCCGTTGACCAAGTTTCGTTTGGAGCAGAACACCATTGCATAGCCATTTGGCGCAATGGTTCCCGAAGGGATGGCCCACTTCGTTAGGTTGGTGGGGCGGTCAGACAAATACCAACCTGAAAGATTAACATTGGAACCTGAGACATTGATCAATTCAATCCAATCTTCATTTTGACCAAAGGCATCGACGGGTCCGGTAATGTTGGAACAAGAATACTCATTGATCTTGATTTGACCCCAAGAAGACGAGAGAAAAAACAGGAACATAAAGGACACCAAAAACATTCTCATAACAGTACCTTAATAATACGCAAGTTACGTTAATTTAATTTGAATCGCGAAGAGCCAAAATTTTTTGCTTAGTTTTGAATGAATCTCAATATATAAAATGTATGAAAAAATTTCGATTAATAACAGTATGTATCGCATTGGGATTCCTGTTTTTAGGTTGTTCAAAAACCGAAGGGGTTGGTGGGAAGGCGAAAATTCAAGGCGTATTCATGGCCAATTATTATTCGGACGCAATGTTAACGCAATTCACGGGCAAGGGACCGGTTTCAAATGACAATGTGTTTATTGTTTACGGCACAGAAGATTCTTTCTATGATGACAATGTGAAAACAAGTTTTGACGGGAGTTTTGTTTTCAGTTATTTGAAACCAGGAAAATATACCCTGTTTACCTATGAGAATTGCTATCCTTGTGCAAGTTTAACCAAAGAAAAACTCATCGAAGTAGAAATCACGAAAAAGGATGAAGTCATTGACATTGGTGAAGTTTTACTTAAAAAGCAACAATAAAGTGTGGCGTTGGGTTTTCCTTTCCTTGATGTTCACAAAAGTGAGCGCACAATCGTACACTTCAGAGGTGTGGGTCTTAAGTGGAATAAAAACAGAACTTTCAAAAAAAATCGATTTAGGACTATCGGTGAATCAGCGCTATGGCACCCAAGGATTGGAGACTTTCTTTCCGGAAGGCATGCTGCGTTTTAAGGCGAGTAAGTGGTTTCGCCCTTCTGTTGAATATCGATTTATCGCAAAAAAGCGCTTGGATGGTTCTTATGGAACGAGCCAAAGAATTAACTTGAATGCGTTGTTTACCTATACCAAAAAAAGGTTAGACGTAGGGTTGAGGTTACGTTATCAGTTTGGGTTCAATCGCTTCTCGTATGCTTATGACTCGGAATTTGACGTTGCTTTTCGCGTTAAGCCTTATTTTACTTACGATGTTAAAGATTTCATTCTTTCGCCCACTGTGAGCACGGAGTTTTTTTATGACCCTACCCATTCTGCTTCAGGTCAACAGATAAAAAAGATAAGGTCACACTTGGGAACCACTTTGGATTTAAATTCGCCACATGAGTTTTCATTTGGATATTATTACGACTGGAATGTAAACCAGTGGAATCCGACCAACAAGCACATTTTCATGATATCCTACCAATATAAATGGAAGCGTTCGACTTCGAAGAAGGACATTCATTAAAGGATCAATAGGCGTTTTCACTTAATCTAGCGATTACTTTCTCGAGGTTTTGAAGTTTGCGCTCTTGCCTGCTTGATATAGATGTTTCTGTAAAGTATTTATGTTGTTGAAGAAACTTCACTTGAATTTCATCCCATTCTTTTGCGGAACCGATTTTTCCTTTACCTAGTAGTTCTTTTTTTAGGTTGTCAGAAATGGCATCAAAATGGGTCGTTCCCAGATAATCTAAGTCTGCGTCGCAAATAATTTCTTGCAGTTTGTTCACAGGTTTATGGGGTATTTGGGTGACAAATATCAATTCTGAAATGGTTTTGATGTGTTGTTCCGTATACCCATATTTCGGCAACATTTCTTCTGCCATTTTTGCCCCAATAGGCTCATTGTGTTCATATTGATGAACAAAGCCTGCATCGTGAAAAAGTGCTGCCGTTTTCAATAGAAACAATCCTTCATCTGTAACGCCTTCCAAAAGAGCGATGCGTTCAACGGCTTTGACGACTTCCTTGGTGTGTTCGAGGGTGTGGTAAAACAAATCGTTAGGCAAAGCGGTCTTGAGTAAATGCACAAGTTCATTTTCAGCTTTGTAGTATTTTATGGAGCTAAAATAATGCAACGATACGATTTCATAGAAGCGGTCATTTGGCACCAACCCCTCACCCTTTATTGAAAGTTCCGGTTTAATCCTTTTGATTTCATACATGTCAATGATGGCTTTTGATTTCATTTGGGCTTTCCCCATGCTTTCAAATTCAAAATAAGGCTCAACGATTTTAAAAGTATGCTCAGAAATCGCAACAGAACCCGGTTTAGCGAGCATTTCCATGCGCTGCGCTTTGTTTACGGCAGAACCCCAAACATCGTATGCTATTTTCAGTTTACCAATAATGCCAGCGGTTACAGGCCCCGTGTTAATGCCAATTCTGATTTCCCAATAGTCTTTGTGGTTGGCAATGGCTTCATACTTTCTTGCCTTCATGTAGTCTTGAATTTGCAAGGAAGCGATGCAACTGTCGATGGCATGTGTGGAGTTCTTTTCTGGGATTCCGCCCACCGCCATGTATGCATCCCCAATGGTTTTGATTTTTTCGAGGTTATTTGCGAGGATAATTTGATCAAATCTACGGAACAACACATCGAGTTTATTCACCAAACGGGAAGGGGTCATCGACTCTGCAATTTTCGTAAATCCTACCACATCGGTAAAAATAATTGATGCTGATTCATATGCTTTTGCTTGTACTTTTCCCCTAACCTTCAACTCCTTCACTACCTGCGCGGGAAGCGCATTTCCCAACCATCGCTCTGCATTTTCTTTCTCAATAAACAGCAATTTTTGTTGAAGAATCACCTTTTCTTTCTCTTCTTTAATGACTTCGTTCTGAAGTTCTATTTTGTGTTTCTGTTCTCGGATTTCCTTGGTTCGTTGGACAATTTTCATTTCCAATTTCACATTTTCACGCCGTGTTTTTTCGATTCTTTTACGGATGTAAATCACCACGGCAATGGCGAACAAAATAGCCATGAAAATCCAAAATTCAACGGTGGCCCACAACGGCGGATTGATCACAACCGTTAACAAGGCAGGCGTCTCTGTCCAATCCCCTCCCCCAAAACGAGAATAAATTCGGACATAGTAAGTGCCTGATGCCAAAGAGTTGAATGAAATGCGGTTAGATTTTCCCAGAAGAATGGTATCTGTTTCTTCCCCGATGATTACGTATTTATAGTCAACATTTCTAGACAGGTGGAGGGAGTTCGGTTGAAAAAAGATTTCAAAATTGCGAAAGTTGTAATCCAATTCCACCAGGTTGGCTTGGTCGGCTAATTCGGTTCCAAGGATGAAACCTTTTGGCCAACGGCTGTTTTTTCTTTCAAATTTTATTCTTGAAATAATGGGATATTGCTGCTGAGATTTCTGGGAAAAATCTTTTGGGTTGAAATAGTTAAAACCAAAAATCCCACCGAAAAAAATTCGGCCTTTTGCATCGCGATAATATGCATTGGAGTTAAACTCGTTTACTTCTCCGCCAAATTTTTCGTTGTAGGCATCTAACTTTCCATGAATGTCCAAACAAACAATGCCTCGGTTGGTACTTACCCATAACTTGCCAAATTGATCTTTCACAATGCCATTGATTACATTGTTTGGCAGGCCATCTTTCTTGGTTATGGAGGTACATTTTCCCGTGGTGAAATCAACTTTAATGAGGCCTGAACCATAGGTTCCAATGACCATGACATTGGGAGTGGAACCGGAAAGACACATTAAAGCATCGTTGGTTAGGGCTTTGATTTTTCGATTCAGCGGGTGGGGAATCAGTATGAATGTTTCATTTTTAAATTCAAGTTGGCACAGGCCGATGTTCTCCATTAAAATCCAATATTTTCCTTTGATTTTCACAAAATCTCGGGCGCTTCCGTAGGGGGCACTTTTTCCGACCACCCTTATTTCGCTGAACGTTTTGGATTTTAAGTTAAAGAACAAAACACCCGCATTGGTCGCAACTATGTAATGCTCTTTGATTGCGGTTACTTTGTAAAAATGTTTGTGCTTTGCTTTTAATTTGGGGTCTTTGATCGGGATGGGTGTAAATGGATTCTTCGCATTGGGGTTAAAAAGAAAGATTCCATCATAGCATGTCAAGAGATAGGAATCGTTTTTTATTCTCAAAATGTCTAACACAGATGCATCTCCGCCATACGACATGGTTTTAGCACCTGCACGGTTATGATGGGTAAGTTTCGTGGTTGAAAAATCCAAAATAGAAACGCCAAGGTCTGTGCCAATGAGTAATTGATTGGAGGTGTTACCTGACTGAAAGCTCCATACATTTTCACAGGGCAGTCCTTTGTCAAGTATCCCAGAGGGTCCTATTTTAGTAAGGCCCAGTTGTTGATCGATGAAACTTGAAACGCCACGGTCAGAGCCCACCCAAAACACATTGCTTTTGTCTTTGTAGAGAACGCTAAGAAGATTGGAAGAAAGACTTTGGGATTGAAAAATGTCAGACGTATAATTCTGAACCTTTCCTTTACTGTTTATGGTAAACAGTCCATTTTGCGCAGTTGCAATGAGCCATAGCCCATTGATTTCTTGCAATCCCACAACGCTTATTTTTTCAAGGTCTTTGAACTGTGTGAACACTTTGATTTTTTGTCGTGTCTTCAGGTTTACGCTATAGGTTCCTTGGGCAGAAAAAACATAAAGCGTTCCTTTTACACAAAAGATTCCGTTCACTGGGACGTCACTTGCAGGAACGATTTCGGTAGAACTGGAAGGAGAGGTTAGCCACAATACTTGGTTGTTTTCTCCCAAAAGCAGTAACCCTTTTGTGGCAGGCGTAATGGTTTTTACCACAAAGTTCGGATGGTTCCAAACGGAAAATTTCTTTGTGTAAACGTTAAATACATAGGTTTCATGTTCATCGGTTAAGAGAAGCAATTCTTTATCACTGAGCACTTCTGTTTGGATAAAAGTCCAACGTCGGTTCTTGTTGGGAAAATAGGTGTGGAAAATTTCGTTTTTCGCATGGAAGGAGAGCAGACCACTCTTGGTTCCAAACCAAAGGTTTCCAGCAACATCTTTACAGGCAGAAAAGACATAAGCATCCTCGATTCCTTTTTCTTGGTATTTTTGAAAGACGTTAAAGTTTACGCCATCATATCGATTCAGTCCTTCTTGGGTTCCAAACCAAATTTGATGTTGGTTGTCTTCAATGATTGCTGTAACCGAAGATTGGGAAAGACCATCGGTAATGCGAAAATTCGAAAAGGAGATTTTCGATTGCGCAAAATCCAAAAAAGAAAGGAAACAAAGTGTAAAAAGGAGATTCCCTTTCAATTGCTTAAAAGGGAACATACCTCATGTATTTTATTTGGATTTCTTCTCGTGTGATTTCAAGTAAACGAGCTGTGCAAGTGTCAACGATGGCATACTTTGGATTCACGGCACACATATTTAATTCTAAGGTAGCCAAATATTGTTGAAACCTTCTAAAAAGTTAAAAAAACATGTTTTATCTTCTCGAATTTATGTTCTTTTTACTCTTTTGCACATTGAATCCAATGTTTAATCCCGCATAGCCCCCTCCTTTTTGGGAAGAGTAGAAAACATTCACGGGAACGTTCAATGCGCCGCGACGGAAGGTCCTTCCAAAGGCAAAAACAAAGGTTGTATTGATGGATTTCTGTCCTCTAACATCAAAATGCTTAGCGAAATGGTAATTTGAATTAAATTGCTCCGGAGTTGGTGGCGTAAAAACACCGTTAACATTGTACTCCGGGTAGGCTGCATTGTTATAAAAATTTTCATTGCAATACCGATTCCAATCTGTTTCGCTAAAATAACCACGGTTTGTTTGGTGGTCGGTATCGAAAAAGCCCTGACTGGTTGATTTAACGCTAAAACCAGGGCCAAAAGCAAATTCCCAACCCGCTTTTCCAAACCTGAAACCATTCATAATTGTCAAGGATGGAATGAACCGGCCTTGTTCAAGTCCACTTGCGTTAAAGACGCATTCAACCAACGCAGAGAAATTCTCCGTTCCGACGTACTGTCCTTCCACTTGATAACCAATCATACTTACCCCTGGAAAAATGTCCAATCCACCTTCCTCATCGCTTCGTTTCGCAAACTCACTGAGTGAGCCTACCATAAAGGCGTAACCGATGCGAGGCCCGCTGTTGTTTATTTTTCCTACATTATTTGATGAAATGGGCTCGTTTTTAAAAGTCAATCTTTGAGCCGTTACTTTGTCAATTTCAATTTGATTCATTTCTTTAACCATTTGTTCAATCATTCGCTGAATTTCTGGTTCTTGATTGTCAAATTCTTTGACCAAAGATTGGTAAATCGTTCTGTTTTTAACATCAACCATTTTTAACGTAATGGCAATTTTATTTCCCAAGCCATCAAAACTTCCACACAAAACATAATCTACCTTCAATCCTTCACCGATGTCCGACAAACAATTCAAACCATAGCATCCACTTGAAAATGAAGCATTTGATTTAATTACATCCGCCATGTCAAACTCATCCAAAACTCTATATTTATCAATTTTAATAAGTTCTAACCGCATCATTTTTGCAGCGATTTCGCTTTTTATTGAAAGGTTGTTAACATTGGGATTAGCAACCGCGATGCTTTTGCTCATTTGATTTTGGGACAAACCCTGAAAGCAAAGCATTAATCCAAACAAAGAAGTGTACAATAATTTCATGTGCTTTAAATTTTAAGTTTAGGCAAATGTCCAAAGAAGTGGAAACACGCAAAAACTGAATTTAAGCACTGGGAATTTTCTACTTGCGAAATTCACAAGTGGAAAGTTAAAGCAGGTCTCCCGAAGATTTATAAATCCTACGGATGGCAACAAAATAAAAGACGGATCCAACGATAAGGAGCACGTGACTAAGGTCGTTGCGATCAAACCAAGGATGTAGGTTAATTTTCAATCCTTGAATGAAAACATTTGGAAACAATACCAATGCACCGAACCAAAAATATTTAAAATTCTCGTTGATTTTCTTTTGATAGTTGGCCGCCAAATAACCCACTGCGTATGCCATTCCAATAAGGGTATACAACGCAGGGATCCGAAGACCAATCGGTGGATTATTCTCCAAATCCAAACATGCAAACACAAGAATTTCGGCCAAAAAGAAAACAATAAACTTTAGCCCAAAAATGATTTTCAGTGCCTTAATTTTGGTTTTGTCCACATAAATGGAAACCATCGCCAATTCTACTAAATACGTAGAAACCATACCCAATAACCAAGAGGGATACCTGCCGATAATGCCTGTGTAATGGTACAAACCATGACCAAGGCCACCCATCAAAAAGGAAATCCCAAAAACAAGAAAATATGCTCTCCAAAGGCGATAAAAAGGGGTTTTACTTTTGGGGAAATTGAAATAGACGAGCAAGGCAAACGTAAAAATCAAGGTGTTTCCCACTATGGAATTGGGTTCAAGAATCACTACATCGCCAATGTTCCATTGTATTTTTTCAAAATCTTTTCCAATGAGCATTATTGATTTCCCTCCTCGAATTTGTGAATGTTTTTCAAAATCAGTTTTTCTACCAACAGGGGTATTCTTGCTTGTAAAAACAAATTCACCTTGCCCAGTGGGGTTAATGTTATGATGTATTTTCGCTTTCTCATAGATTTAAGGGTTGCCTTTGCAACCTGTTCCATGCTTTGTATCTTCTTGTCCTTCCTTGGTTTCAATACCACAAAGTTTCCATCTGCGCCAATCGCTTCTTTGTTTTCTACGATTTCGGTTTTACCAACCAAAACGATACCTGCGTGTACCTTATGTTTTTTCTCTTCAATTCGAATGGATTCAACAAAAGCACGTAGCGCCATTTTTGCAGCACAGTACGGACCCAATCCTGGTAATCCTCGAATCCCTGCAAGGCTTGAAATAAAAACGACACTTCCTTGGGTTTTTCGTAAATACGGAAGGGCATAAATGGTAGGGAAAATGGCCCCATATACATTGCTTTCAAATATTTGACCAATCACTTCTGGCGAAAGTTCTGCAATGGTGCCTCGGCTTGATAAGCCAACGTTATTCACCAATCCATCTATTCTTCCAAAGTGGGAATAGGTGTCCTCGATCAATTTATTTGCCCCCTCTTTGGTAGAAACATCTGCGGGTATGGCAATGGTTTTGGGACATTGGCCTTGGATTTCATTTAGGGCAGCCATCAACCTTGTTTCATTTCGTCCATTTAACACCACCCATGCACCTTGTTTTGCCAATTCGAATGCAATGGCCTTTCCAATTCCCCTGTTTGAGCCAGTAACAATAATAACTTTATTTGCGAAGCTCATGCTTTACTTTTTCCAATGTGTATAATGAATGTCCGGATGGTAGCGAAGTGCGGTCAAACTGTTGGTCCACGCCAATGCAACATGCACCAAAAATGCAATCCAAATGTTGCCGCTTTGCAAGGTTAGGATGCACAATACCAATCCCAGGGGGGCGGCCCCGATGGTTTCGTCGAGTCCTTTTGGAATATGGGTTGCGGCATACAATGCAATGTTTATGGCGATGGCTGGCCAGATCCCAAGGGTCTCTGCAAGTGGAAATAACAAAACACCACGGAACAAAAGTTCGTATCCAAAAAGGTAAATTGCCCAGCCCAATAAATTGATATAAAAGGTTTTGCGGTCCCAATTTTTCGCTCGAATTTGCGGGTAGTTTACCAGGTTTTTGGGTTTTTTCGCTGAAAAATATGCCATTGGGATGACCAATATGGAAAGGCCTAAGGTCCAAACCAAAGAAAACAATAGGGTATCCTTCCTGCCATTCAACCCAAAATATCCTAATGAATCATCGGGGAAGAGACAAAGCATCGTAAGCAAGGGTAAAATACCCATCCAGAGAAAGCCCATGTATTTGGTGAAAAAGATGTGTTTTCTACAGGCAAGGTCGTGGGCGTATTTCTTAAAAAACCTGGCTTTGATGGCGGCTGATTTGGACAGGAACCAAAACGTTGAAAAACCGATAAGCGCACAAAAAATAGCTGTGATCGCTTTGGCGGCATTGGAATCTAAATGAAAATCTATGGGAATTGTGTACATAAAATCAGTCAATATAATTGTTTTCTCTCCACCATTGCAAACATATTTCAATGGCCGTCTCGATCGGTGTGCTTGGCAAGGCGAGTTCTTTTCTTGCTTTTTCCACTGAATAATACTGCTCAACCGTTGCAAGTTGTGCCATGGAAAAACTTAAGTTTGGTTTTTTTGAAAAAAGACGTGCAAAAATCGAATTTACGGCACCGACAAGTAACAAAAGAACATTGGGAACCCGTCTTAATTTAAATGGGATTCCACGCACATTGCAAGCTTTACGAAAGTACGCATCAAACGTGAGGTTTTCATTTCCTACGATGTAACATTCTCCTTTTCTACCTAATTGAAGGGCGTTTACTGCAGCTACAGCCACGTCCAAGGAACAGACAAAATTCTTCCCTCCGGAGGCAAAACCGGGTATGTTTCCTTTGAAAAGCTCCATGATCATTTTTCCTGAACTCGGACCCGTATCAAAAGGACCCACCATGAAAGTTGGGTTGACCACGACGGCGGGGAAACCATTTTTCTCATGCTCCTCCAAGAGGAAACTTTGCGCAGCGTACTTACTGTCTACGTAATCCATTTTGAATACTTCACTAAGAAAAGGAGTGTTTTCATCCCCTGGGGAATCCATCGGTCCATGGCTAAATGAATTGGCCGTACCAATTTGCACAAACCCTTTGATGTGGTGGTTTTTAGAGGCAGCTACTAGGTTTTTCACACCGTCAAAATTTACCTTCCAATGCAGCGCTTCCCGTCTTGGCCATATGGAAGTATAGGCAGCCACATTGATAATGTAATCACACCCTTGAACCGCTCGTTCCATTGAGTCCATATCCAACAAATCCGCTGGGGTCTTTTCGAGGGGCAAACCATCCAATACAGGCACATTCCTGCCGGGTTGTATCATCGCTTTAACCTCGTATCCTTGTTGAAGTGCTTCGCGACAAATACTTGCGCCTAACATTCCATCTGCACCGGTAATTAATATCTTTCCTTTCACTTTATCGATTTATTAAAGTCTCTACTTGGTTTTTAAACTCACTCACCATCTTACCTAGTTCGTTAAAGTAAGTGGTCCTTTGTTTTAAGTTGGTTTCACTTATTTTACTTGAATTCGAAATCTGTCTATCTATGATGCTTTTGGTATCCCTCACATAAGCTTCATCCGTAGTGTGAAGATAACTCATAATGTTATGGGTTAAATAAACGCCATTCATGCCGTCGTTTTCATATAAAAAAGTTGCGTCTGTATTTATCGTGTCATTAACAAAAACTTCCAAATGGTTTCCCTGGGCAGGCGGTTCCGTTCCAAACATGTACTTTTTCCCAACCGAAATTTGATTTTGATAATGGGCCAATAAGGCCTCAACCCTTTCCACCAGAAAAATCGCATAACTCGGATCCTCAAACATTTGTGTGTCGAGGTAATAAAGTATTTGTCGCAAAAAACCCTTCATCATATCGATGTCAAGAATTTCAACTGTCTCAATTTGATTATAAGATTGAAGAATTTGTCTACCCAAATCAAATGCCTTTTCGCTTATTTTTTCGTGTTTAAATTTGGCATTTTGATAAGATGGTATCAACAGGTGGGTTTGTGCCCAGAAATAAAGACGAAAACGAATCAGTTGAGGGAAATTTAAGGCTTGAAAGAAATGGACATTATTGATGGTCAAATAGGCCTTTGGGTCTTTAAGTGCCCTTAACCGCGTAAAGCCTTGCAAGATTCCTTCCAAATAGTTCTCCAAAGAAAAGTCATACAATTCCAGGGGGGTATAATTGAAAAGGACATTCCCTTCCGACAATTGAATGAGGGTGTCAAAGGAGATGTTATAGTGCGTGCAAAGTTTTTTCGTTTCTTGAATGGTGAGTGGGGTTTCCAGTCGGATTCGTCTATAGGCAGCATCCATGCTTATTGACAAGAGGTCGCTAACGATAAACCCAAGAGATTCTTCTGGATTTAATTGTTTCTTGACCTGTCCAAAAAGTTGAGATTGTAAAGCGTCTTTCACCGAAGGAATAAATAAAATTGAAAAACAATTTCTTTGGATGCCAATACCTTTCCTGACATCGTAAGATAGAGCAAAATTAGCAATTATTCACTAATGTAGGTCCTATGGATTCTTTGAGAAATGGAGGTGAGAATTTCATAGGGTATTGTCGTTGCTTGCGCAGCGAATGCGGATAACTGCGCATTGTTTTCAAACAGAATCACTGAATCTCCTTCTTCAACCTCAAGACCGGTAACATCTATCATGAGCATATCCATACAAACCATACCCACTGTTGGGCACGGATGATTTTGAATGTAGACACACCCCTTTCCATTGCTCAAGGAACGCGGAAACCCGTCGCCATATCCCACGGGTACAATGGCTATGGTTTGGTTACGGCTGGCAATAAAACTTCGATTGTATCCAACGCTTTCTCCCACTTGAATTTCTTTGATTTGTGATACGACACTTTTCCAAGTCACGACGGATTTGAGTGAGCCTTCCGTTCGCTTATCAGCCAGTCCAAACATACCGATACCGATACGTACCATGTTAAAATGAGCGTTTGGATATTGAATTACGCCATCCGTGTTTACCAAGTGTTTCAATATGGGGTGAGGGAGTTCCTTTTCAATCATTGCAACACAGGCCGTAAATCTTTCCACTTGGCTTTCAGTAAAGTCCTTGTGTTCTGTTCCACCAGAGGCGGCCAAATGGGAATATACCCCTTTGATGTAAACCTCAGGTTGGGCTTGGCAGATTTCTAAAATGGTTTTAAGTTGACTTGGCTCAAACCCTAAGCGGCGCATTCCGGTATCAAGTTTAACATGAATTGGGGCTTGCTCAACGTCAGATTCAATAACCACACGAATGAATAAATCCAATTGTTTGAAAGAATAAATACTGGGTTCAAGTTGATAGGCAATACAATCGGCATAGCTATCCTGGTCCGCATTCATCACTAAAATTGGGGTTTTAATGCCATACTTCCTAAGCTCAACCCCTTCGTTGGTATACGCAACTCCCAAATAATCAATTCCTTGCCCTTCGAGGAAAGCTGCCATTTTTTCCAACCCCGTCCCATAAGATTGGGATTTTACCATTGCTAACATTTTAACCCCTGGGGCCAACAAGGATTTGAAATAAACCAAATTATGCCGAAGTGCCGTAAAATTGATTTCCAGTTTTGTTTGGTGTTGTTTTTCACGCAAACGCGCTGCAAATTTTTCCATTCCTGATTTACGCGTGCCCTTGATTAAAACCACCGCATTTTCAGGGATGGATACTGGGAGATTAGAAACAAGGTCAACGAACATATGATCTGGGGAGTATTCCAAAACCAATGATTCAATTTTGCCTTTATTTGCATAGCTTTCAGAATCCAAGCCTATGTATACGCAATGTGAACGGGTACGACCAAAGGTCTGCATGTATTCCAGGGAAAACCTGAGCGCATCCGTATCTAGGTTATATGCATCATTGATGACAATGGAATTGTTCTTGCCATTAAACGTTTCCATTCTCAATGCCAAACGGTTCAATTTTGAAACCGCTTCCGACAAGGGTTGGGTTACCCATTGCACAGATTTTATAAAGTTGATGGCGATTGCCGCGCAATGAAAACTCGAAGGGTCTTTGAATTTTAAAGATGCTATTTCGGGATGTGCGTTTTGGGGCATCAACGCTTCATATTCAAAATCAACGTCGAAAAGGTCAACAGCGGAATACGCAAATTGAGCTGCCTTAACGATTTTAATTTTTTCCGTTTTGAGTTGATTTTCTGATTCAAAATTTTCCAAATGGGCAGACCCTATGTTGGTTAGAATGGCATGTGTAGGGGAAATCATCCGGATGAGTTCGTCCATTTCATTGGGCTTAGAAATTCCTGCCTCAATCAAGGCGACATCGGCACCTGCATGCATTTCCAAGAGCGATAGGGCAACGCCCAATTGGGAATTGTAACTTTTTGGACTTCTTACCACATTATTCTCCGTCTGAAGCAATTCGTAAAGCCATTCCTTAACGGTTGTTTTGCCTTGGCTTCCTGTGATGGCGACAACGGGATAGTTGAATGACAACCTATGTTGACGGGCAATTTCTTGGAGCGCCCAAAGCGCGTCCTCTACCATCAAATAACAAGCGTCTTCGTAAAACTCAACGGGTGGAGCATCGCTAATAAAACAACGCGCACCTTTGTCATAGGCTTCGTTTAAAAATTGTATGCCATGTCGAAAGCTTCCTTGTAAGGCAACAAAGCACCCCATGGTTGTATCGTGTAACTTACGAGTGTCTACAGAAATAAATCGTACCCATCCGTGGCACTCCCCAACGATTTGGATGGGCGAAATGACCTCAATAATTCTGGAAACGGGTAGATTTAGGTTCAATTTTTATGTGAATTAAAGCACGATCTGCACAGAGGCTTATAACGCTCAACAGCGCCAAGTAGAACTTGTTCTTGGGCTTCATCAAAGCGGTATGAAAACTGCGCTAGGTTTCCACAGGACAAACAAATTGCATGGACTTTGGTGACATATTCAGCTACGGCTAACAATGCCGGCATTGGACCAAATGGGTTTCCCATATAATCCATGTCTAACCCTGCACAAATCACACGAATCCCCTTAACTGCCAAAATTGAACAAACCTCTACCAATCCTTCGTCAAAAAATTGGGCCTCATCAATGGCAACAATTTGTTCATCGCCAACTTGTTTCAAAATTTCTGAGGAGTGCTTAACGATGATCGATTGGAGCGCAGTTCCTTGATGGCTAACGACGGCCTCGTCACTGTATCTGTTGTCAATTTCAGGCTTGAATAACACCATTTTTTGATTGGCAAATTGCGTTCTTTTGACCCTTCGAATCAACTCTTCGGTTTTTCCTGAAAACATCGAACCACAAATGACCTCAATCCAGCCGTTCATTTTACTTTCAGTGGGAAATTGCTCTAAAAACATATGTAGGTTTTGAACAAAAATAATTGAATTAAATAATTAACCGTGAGGTTTGTCGGATGGATATGTTCTTAATTTTGTTTTGAAACCGCAATTACTATTTAAACCCTCGGGAACTATGAAATCTTTGATTCAATCTTTGGCACTTGAAATTGAGCAAATTGAAGCAGGCACTGCCAATTTGAGTCATTTAGACAACGCTGTAAACCAAGCTCAAATTCTCTTAGAAAAACTCTACATTGTTCGCTACAGCGCTTACAAAGCATCCATCGTTGAAATGGAAACGCCTTCCGCTCCTGTTTTCGACCTTTCAGATTCCGATGCGCAAGAAGAAAACGAAATGTCCAGTGGATTGTTCGCCAAAGAAAATACGGCACCCGTTACTAACAGAATGCATCAAACGGAAATCCCATTGGAAACGAAAGCATTGGAAGTAGAATCAACCCTTGAAGCGTCCGTTGATTCCGAACTCGAAATGTTTGCACGTCAAGTAAGCGAAGTCAGTGACGAGGTCAATCTTGACCTTCAAGAAATTTTAAATGTCTTCACTAACGCAAAATTAAATGTCAGCCCGCTCACTGGAAATTATACCTTGAAGGAGAAATTGCAATACATCAATTTAATGTTTGATGGGTCTAGCGAAGAATTCTCGTTCGCAATTAAAGCGTTGGAAGGCGCAAAAAACATAGAGGACGCCATTAAACATTTGAAATTTCTTTCAGAAAAACATAAATGGGAAAAATCGAACAAAGAGATCCTCACCAAGTTTGTTGAAAAAGTTTTTGCCTCGCATGCGCAACCTTAAGCGATCACTTTCCCTTGCAGGACTGTTCTTATGTTTAAAAGGTTCTGTCCTTTGCCAACCATTGCAAAATTTTGATGCTCGCAAAACGGTTCAACAGCTAACCAATCAAAAATACCATGGCCGAGGCTACGTGCGAAATGGATGCAACCGTGCAGGGAATTACCTACAAAAATCCTTTAAAAAAATCGGCATTGCCTCCATAGCCGGAGCATATAAACAACCCTTTCTTGTGGATGTCAACACCTTCCCCAACGCTTGTGCAATTCGATATGGAGAAAACCAACTTACACCGGGAAAGGATTTTATCGTTCACCCTAAAAGTGGTGGAATGCGCAATGCCACCTTGACCCTTAAGTGGTTAACCGCATCAGAGGTTCTTTCCTATGCTAGGAATACCCGCGTTGATCAGTTACCGCTTGAAGCCATTGCTTTCAAAACTTCGGAAGTCAAAGACAAGGACAGTTTAAAGCGCATCCTAAGAAAACTGGAGCAAATCGCCCGGGAAGTACAGCCCGTAATGGAATTTACGTCGGAAAAATTAACATGGTCAGTTGCAGACACCTGTTTTGATTTTCCTTACCTGCAAATAAAGATTGACCCAACGATGGAATTGGGAAAAACAGTTTCAATCAACCTGGCAAATCAAATGCTAAGCAATTACGAGGTGAATAACATTGTGGGCGTAATTCCTTCCCTTGAGAAATCAGAGAAGTATTTGGCGATAACAGCCCATTACGACCACTTAGGCGGTATGGGGAAAAACACCTATTTCCCCGGTGCAAATGACAATGCAAGCGGCGTTGCCATGTTGTTATCCTTGGGCGCTTATTTTCATAAATATCCGTTGAAAAATTACAATGTCCTGTTGATTGCTTTTGCCGGTGAAGAGGCAGGGTTGCTTGGGTCACAATTTTTCACGAATCACCCGAGGGTTCCTTTAGCTAGCCTATCGTTTCTTTTAAATGTCGACATTATGGGAAGTGGTGAGGAAGGCATTACTGTGGTAAACGGGGCCGTTCACAAAGATGCATTCGAGCGGTTGACCCATTTGAATGACTCCTTGGGAATTTTACCCCAAATAAAAGTTAGGGGGAAGGCTGCCAATTCCGACCATTATCCATTTTCAGAAAAGGGTGTTCCTGCCTTCTTTTTTTATACGATGGGACCAAACAAGCACTATCACGACATTGACGACACCTATGAAGCCTTAAGTTTTGCCGCGTTTGACAACCTACAATTGCTTATCCAAGGGTTTTTCAAGCAATTTTAAATGCTTGGTGATTTGGACAATTTGCATGGTCAATAAACCGAAGAAAATCCACATCCCATGAAACAAGTACATCACATCTATATTGAGAACGAGCATTCCCATCAACGCGAATAGGAACGAAAAAAACTGAAGGGCTGAAAGGGAGATGAAAGGGGTTACAATCTTTACTTTTTTCTTTTTAAAGGGGAGGTAAAATATTGCGACGTAAATAAGATGTTGCAACAGGTTAAAACCCAGCGCGAATTGAAAATACCTTGAGGTGGCAGGAAAAACCAACAGGCTGATGGATGCTGCCAAAATCCAAACGGGTGCCAAAAAGAGAAAATATTTCAAGGTTATTTGTTTAATTTTTTCAATGACATAATCACATAAATGGTTGAGGATATAACGCCTAACATCAAACCCAATATGGTAAAATAAGATTCTTTAATTTTAAATGTTTGATCCATATAATAGCCGGCATATCCCAAGATAGCCATGAAGGCCAACATTTGAAAGCCCAAGGAGGAGTATTGAATAAAGTTAGAAAATTTACTTTTTTTGGGATTGGAATCAGTCATCCAAATTTACATCAGCGGTAAAGGTAGTCGGAATGGACTGTGATTTCATAACACAAGAGCCTTCGAAAATCGCCCCTTCTTGAATGACCAATTTTGTGGTTTGAATGTCTCCTTTTATGCGTGCTGTGGCATTTAAGGTTAGTAGGTTTTCAATGGTCAGTTCCCCATCGATTGCGCCGTCAATTTCTGCATTTAAACAAACCAAATTACCATTGATTTTTCCTGTAGGACCAATGGACACTCTACCAGAGCAAGAAAGATTACCATTCATTTCACCTTCCAAAATAAAATTTGAATCGGATACGATGTCACCATTTAATTCTGTTCCTGCAACAATTCTATTGAAATCTGTACTTTCTTCATATTGGGCAGTGCTGTTGAAAAAATCCTTTCTTTTTAACATAGACTAATAATTGAGGTCGTAAAATTGGTTGTACGCTTCAAAGTTATCGGATTCGATCAACTTTTTCAAGTTTTCCTGGGTAATTATTTTGATTTTATTGTTTTGAAAATCACCCAATTGCTCAAAAGAAGACTTGTATAAATTAATAAAATCTTGCGCTGCCGAAACGCCTTTTAAATCCGATACCAAGACCATTTTTGTCTCCTTCAATGTCATGGCAGTTGTGATTTTCAGTTTGCTTTTCTTGTATACTTTGGTGACAAAATCCGAAACTTCTGATTTCAAATCTTCCACATCTTCTTCTTCATCCAACAAGACTAAAATCAATTGAGGAACAGAATCATTGTAGACAAACATTCCGTTGGATTTTGGTTTATATGCTTCGAATTTAGACGTTCCCTTGGCCAAAATATCTAAAAGTTCCTTCGCTCTAATGGCTTGAGGGGTTCCTTGCTTCTCGTCGATTAGGTTTTTCAATTTTGGGACAAGGAGTTGTTTGTCCGCTGTGATTTGACCCAAGGCCATTGCGTTAAGCAACATATACTCAGCGCGAAATGCATTGGTTTTGTCATTTAGCACGATGGGTTCTGTGGTTTCAATAACCTTTCGATATTCTCGCATTTCATAATCATGCAAAGCCGCGAGGTATTCTTTTTCTGACTTTATTTTATTTTCCTTTACTTTTTGA
>Ga0209444_10000007_pt1 | contig 117492 bp, 110 predicted proteins | sample LauGreFaBDMM15DN_2_FD_188215 | JGI IMG/M metagenome (GOLD analysis project Ga0209444, IMG submission 188215) | Freshwater lake microbial communities from Lake Michigan, USA - Fa13.BD.MM15.DN (SPAdes) (version 2) | ecosystem: Environmental > Aquatic > Freshwater > Lake | place: Lake Michigan... | reverse complement strand
TGGTTGCAGAATTGATGAGTTTCGGTTGTTTCATGATTGTGGCCCAATTGGTTGTTGATAATGAATTTTGGTCAGCAACACAAAATTAGCATCTTTCACACCATTTCCCATGTAAAAAAGCGGGGCGATGTTGTCACTTAAAAAAAATTACACATTTTAGTTGATTTATGAAATTTTCAGAATAAAATGAAAATCGTGAACAATAAATTGAGCAAAATTGATGCGGAAAAAGTAGCGTTGAAGGCGACGCGCGAGGAATTTGTTTCGCAGTGGGGAGCTCTAGGTTCGCAGTGGGGGATCAATCGGACAATGGCACAAATCCATGCATTGCTGATGACCTCGCATGAGGCGCTGACCACGGACGACGTGATGGAGGAGCTGGCGATAAGCCGCGGTAATGCGCACACGAATTTGAAAGAACTCATAGCTTGGGGCTTGGTGCGCACGGTGGTGATTCGTGGAGAACGCAAGGAATTCTTTGAAGCAGAGAAGGATGTTTGGGAGATCGCACGGACCGTGGCACGGGAGCGCAAGCGTCGTGAGATCGAGCCGGCACTGGGAGTGCTACGTGAATGCATGGAGAAAAGCCGAGGCTGGGAAAGCCCTGAGGCGCGGGCGTTTTTCAAGCAAATGCGGCAACTGGAAGAGTTCGTGAGCTTTGCATCGAAGGTGGCGGATCAGGTATCGGGCATGAAACATGGCTTCGCGGTGCAACTTGCAGCAAAATTGCTAGGTTGATAGTTTTTTTTGCTTAAATATTTCAGTTTTTTCTGAAAATAAGATAATAACAGGAAATAAAAAATGAAAACAGTGCATGAAGTAAAGCGGATTACAGTGTCTAACGAGCGGATCAATCCGGTAGAGGGAGATGTCGTGGTTTGTTGGTCGAAAACGCTGTGGTTCGCTTTGCATCTGTTTGGTGCTGTGGTGGGATTGGTTTTTTACGCAAGCTGGATCAATGCGGCCGTGTTCGTATCGTTTGCGGCCTTGACCTTGTGCTTAGGGCACAGTATTGGTCTGCATCGACTTTTGATCCATCAGAGTTTTGCCTGTGGTCGTGAATTGCGATGGACTTTGGTGCATTTCGGCACCTTGGTGGGAATGGGAGGGCCGTTTCAGATGATGTGTATGCATGACATCCGAGATTGGGCGCAAAGGCATGAGCACTGTCATGATTTTTTGAGTCATGCGAAGCCGTTGTGGCATGATGCTTTATGGCAGTTGTTTTGCGAGATCCGCCTGCAGCATCCACCGCGCGTAGCGATCGAAAAAGACGTGATGTGCGATCCTGTGATGCAAATGCTGCAACGGACTTGGATGTGGCAGCAGTTGCCTTATGCGGTGGTGCTTTATTGGCTAGGCGGGTGGGGGATGATGCTTTGGGGTATTAGTTTGCGAATTGTGGTCTCGCTGGTGGGGCACTGGTTGATCAATTTTTTCGCCCACAATCAAGGTGAGCGTGATTGGCATTTGGAGGGACACGCAGTGCAGGGGTATAACTTGCCGCACCTTGGTCTTTTGACGATGGGTGAGGCTTGGCACAACAATCACCATGCTTTTCCCGGATCAGCCCGTTTCGGGTTGAAGGCTGGGCAGGAGGACCCTAGTTGGTGGGCATTGTGTGTGATGGAAAAGCTCGGCTTGGTATGGGATTTACGCGACGCAGAAGATCTCCCTGAGCGTGCGGAATTGCACCCACTTATTTCTAACTGAAAATATTTTTAACCAATAACTTAAAGAGAATGATGAAACCGATTGCAGTGATTTTTGGAGCCAATGGATTTTTGGGGCGTTATTTATGCCGCCATTGGGCACGGAAGGGCTATGAAATTGTGGCGGTGGCGCGCAGGCGTGATGGCTGGAGTGGCGATGGTATGTTTTTGCCATGGGATGGGAAAAATTCAGGACCTTGGGAATTGGCGCTAGAGGGCGCTAGTGTGGTGGTAAACTTAGCGGGACGTTCGGTGGATTGCCGCTACGATGAAAAAAATCGGCGAGAGCTGATGGATTCGCGAATTGACAGCACGCGGGCGATTGGGAAAGCGATTCGCCAGTGCATTAAGCCGCCGGCATTATGGATCAATGCGAGCACGGCGACGATTTACCGCGATGCGCGCGATGGCCCACAGGACGAGTGGAAAGGTGAGCCGGGTGCTGGCTTTTCGGAAAATCTTGCGCAAAAGTGGGAGGAGTCGTTTTTCCGAGACGCAACTCCTGCGCCAGTGCGAAAAGTAGCATTGCGGATGGGTATGGTGATGGCTTTGGAGGCGCGCTCGGCCTTGGCTGTGATGCGAAAAATGGCCTGTGCAGGGCTTGGCGGAGCATTTGCGGGAGGTGGGCAGCGTGTGAGCTGGGTGCACATGGATGATTGGTTGGCGGCGCTTGACTTTCTGACCATAAATCCTTTACTGGATGGTGTCTTCAATGTGACGGCACCCGATTCCCCGGTTCAGCGGGATTTTCAACAAGTGCTACGTGAGCAAGTGGCGATGCCGATTGGTATGCCGGCGACAGAGTGGATGGTCAAGCTGGGGGCTTGGGCGCTAGGTACCGAAGCGGAGTTGGTAATGAAAAGCCGTTGGGCTGAGCCCGCTCGCTTGCTCGACGAGGGCTTTCGTTTTCGTTGGCCTCGCTGGGAGCCAGCGGTGAATGATCTTATGCAGCGCCGTGGGGTAGAGGGGTTTTTCCGTCAACGAGCGGCGCGTCCTGTGGGCATTCGTGCGTGGGCGCAGGCGACGTGATTTGTCAATCGATGACGGCTTTGAGCGCGTCGATCAGTGCTGTTTTCAGCGTATCCCAGCGGACGGGTTTGTTATCGAGAAACAGCTGATTGCTGACTTGAAGCTCGATGGCGAGATATTGTTCGGAGGTCCATTCGCTGCGTAATGTATCAAGTAGGTTTTTCGCTTGATCGGCGTAGAATTTGACGTTGGGAATGATTCGCAATTCGGGCATTTTTTCTTGGAGTATTTTCATCCAGTTAAGAGCGATGCTGGATTCGCTGACTTTGCCTTCAGAGAAAAGGAGGCTGACATCTGCATTCGGATGTGCGACGGGATCAAATGTGTGCACGCTGATGTGAAGTACATTTGAGGAGCGCTTGAGTTCGTTGCTGACGCGTTGGCGCAGGGTGTTCAGGTGGGGAAGGAGTTGTCGTTCGACGAGTTTTTCGCGTTGTGTTTCAGTGAGTTTTTGTGAGAGTTCACTCCAGCACGCTGGGTCATTTTGTTGTGCGTAACAGTCGATGATGAGGCGGGTGATTTCGCAGTTCACGAGGGGGGTGCGGAATTTCATCGCCATGCCCTGAGCGAGATTGAGTGAGCCGAGATCCCAGCCCCTGGCAGAGGTGATGGTGTCCGTGTCTTTGGCGAGCGCTTCTTTGAAGGCCTCGGGCACAGAGCAGGTGGCGTGTTCGCAGGAAAAAATTAAGGGCAGAGACATGGTGGAGAATTGTGTGCGTGGTCAAGGTAGGGTGAGAGAAGTTTTTTTTCGAGAAAAATCCGCATGATTGCTGCCGATGCTCTAAGATATTCAAGCATTTTGCCACTGTTTCAGGTTATTCTCTAACTATTCACAATACGGAAACATTGACGAGTGATGAGGAAATTGGGTATAGTATCTACCGCATGATCGCCGTTGAAGAGAAAAAAAGTTTCGAGAAAAACGCACCATCCCTGCAACAGGGATCGGAAGGAAAGATGGATGATGTGATGCGCGCCATGCCTCATGCATTAGGCCCAGAAAAATCGATCCTGAGCTCGATGCTGCAGAATCCGCAAGAATATATAAGCACAGCGATTGAGGAAAAACTTACGAAAGAGCATTTTTATCTTCCGGCGCACAGCATGATTTTTGATGTGCTGATGGAATGCTTTGAAAAAGGCCAAGACGTGGAGTTGGTTTCGTTAGTGCAGAAGCTGATCGATAAAAGCTTGCTCGAAAACATTGGTGGGCCGGCTGCATTGACGGAGCTGTATTCCTACGCTCCGAACGCGGGGCATTTCCTGACGCACTTGGGGTATGTGAAGGACAAATTCATCCTCCGCTCGGTGATTAACTCGTGCAATGATGCGATCACTCAAGCGTATGATAATCCCGAGGATGTGCCGCAGTTGCTCGATGGCGTAGAGACTGCTGTTCTAGCCATCCGAGAAAATGCCGAAGTCAACCGCGCGGTGACAATTAAGTCCTCGGTTAAGGATGTGATGGAATATTTCGCAGCCCTGTGTGCGGGAGAAAAAGAAGCGCAGGGTTTCCCTACGGGCTACGAGGTGCTGGATCGAATGAGTAGCGGATTGAAGCCGGGAGAGATGTTTGTCATCGCAGCGCGACCTTCCATGGGGAAAACTTCGTTCATGATGAACATTGTGGAGCACATCTGCATCGATCAGGAGAAGCCAGCGATGGTGTTTTCCTGCGAGATGAGCTCATTTCAAATCGTTCAGCGACTGGTGTTCTCGCGCGCACGATTCAAGCTTTCCGACCTTCACAAAGGCTTGACTCCGCAGAAAAAAGACCTGCTCAGTATCAAGCGCGCTGCCGAGGAAATCGGTAATGCGAAACTTTTCATCGATGATACTCCTGGCATCACGATCAATGACCTTCGCGCGAAGGCTCGACGTAAGAAGCGCGATGAAGACATACAACTGATCGCAATCGACTACCTTCAGTTGATGCGATCACTCAGTAAACAGGCTGCCAATTCACGCGAACGCGAAATTGCCGAAATATCCGCAGGGCTGAAGGGTTTGGCGAAAGAACTCGGCATTCCGATCATCGTGCTCGCCCAGCTCAACCGAGGGCCAGAGAGTCGATCGGGCGGAACACCAAAAATGTCTGACTTGCGGGAATCTGGTTCAATCGAGCAAGATGCCGACTTGATCGGGCTGCTTTACCGTAGCGCTTATTATGCCGAGAACGAGGAAGAGCGCAAAGAGGAAGAGGGCCGAGCCGAGTTGTTGCTTGCGAAAAACCGGAACGGCGAAACAGGACCGGTGCCGTTGACCTTTATCGCACCACTGATGCGCTTCGAAACTGGAGCGCCCGCGCAGGAGCCAAGTGCATGATTTTTCGCGTTCTTGGCTTCACAATAATCTGCAATTTCACGTTTTTTTGTATATTTCCTCGTTGATTCATAAAAAAATCAAAGGATAAAGTCGAAAAAAACATCGCAAAATCAACGAAAATCAAAATTTTCGCAAAAAATTCGAAATTGGTGCTTGCGCTGTTCACAAAAATAGCGAGAATCCGCGCCCCACATCGCGCCCCGCGAATGGCATCTGTGCCAAACGCCGCGCTTCAACAATCCTTTTGCTATCGGGTGCAGCTCCGGAAAATAGGCTCCTGCGAAGAATTTCGCGGCCTGCTGGAATGTCCCTTGATGGCAGACATCTAACCAATAATTGCAGGAATCTCATGCCGACCATCAACCAACTAGTTCGCAAAGGGCGTAAAACACCCGTGGACAAGTCTAAATCTCCAGCCCTCGCCAACTGCCCGGCACGCCGCGGTGTTTGCTTGCAGGTTATGACTCGCACGCCCAAGAAGCCTAACTCAGCGCTTCGTAAAGTGGCGAAAGTTCGTCTCACGAACGGTTTCGAAGTCATTGCCTACATCGGTGGTGAAGGACATAACCTCCAAGAGCACTCCATCGTCCTAGTGCGTGGTGGTCGTGTAAAAGACCTTCCCGGTGTTCGTTACCACATTGTTCGTGGTGCTCTCGATACTCTCGGCGTCGATAAGCGTCGTCAAAGCCGCTCCAAATACGGCGCGAAACGTCCGAAGCCCGGTCAAGTGGCAGCTCCTGCCAAAGGCAAAGGCGGCAAAAAATAATCCTCACTGATTACACACTCAACTTTCTCTAATTATGTCACGTCGTAAGCGAGTATTCCACAAGCCAGAAAAACGCGATCCCCGCTATGATAGCGCTCTCGTTGGCAATCTTATTTCCAAAGTCATGGTTGACGGCAAACGCGCTCTTGCTGAGCGTATTGTCTATGCCGCGATTGATCGCGCTAGCGAAGGCACCGAGACAATCGATCCTCTAGAGGTCGTTACTCGTGCCATCGAGAACGCCAAACCACGCGTGGAAGTGAAATCCCGCCGTGTGGGTGGTGCTACCTACCAGGTGCCTCTCGAGGTCCCAGTTGCTCGCTCCGAGGCTTTGGCCATGCGCTGGATCATCAACTACGCTCGCAACCGCAAAGGTACTCCAATGCATGTTGCTCTCGCCAACGAGCTCAAAGATGCAGCTAACAACCAAGGCAATGCCGTTCGTAAGCGTGACGATGTTCACAAGATGGCTCAGGCGAACCGCGCCTTCGCTCACTTCCGCTTCTAATATTTCCTGCTGATCATTCCTCACTGACTGAAATTATCCGACTCCATGTCCGCCAACCTCAATAGCCCTGATCGCCAATATCCGCTGCAACGCACGCGGAATATCGGTATCTGTGCGCACATTGATGCTGGCAAGACAACTCTTACGGAGCGGATTCTTTTCTACACGGGAATGATTCATAAAATCGGCGAAGTGCACGATGGTGCTGCTACCACCGACTGGATGGAGCAGGAAAGAGAGCGTGGTATCACCATTACTTCTGCCGCCGTCACCACCGAGTGGTGGCAGCGCAAGGAGGAGGGTGTGACCAAGCTCTACACCGAGGAAAAAATGCGCGTCAACATCATCGATACCCCAGGGCACGTTGACTTCACTGCAGAGGTAGAGCGTTCCCTGCGCGTGCTCGATGGTGCCATCGTCGTGTTCTGCGGAGTTGCTGGAGTTCAACCGCAAACCGAAACTGTTTGGCGTCAGGCTACCAAATACAACGTGCCGCGCCTTGTTTTCGTCAATAAAATGGACCGCACCGGTGCCAACTTCCAAAGCGTTTTCGAAGAAGTTAAGGAAAAACTTGGAGCCAACGCCGTCCGCATCCTGATCCCCATCGGGGCCGAAGATACGCTCAAAGGGCAAATCGACGTGGTTAACCAAAAAGCCGTCTATTTTAACGATGACGATAAGTTTGGTTCCACTTATACCGTGAAAGAACTCGATGCAGAGCAAAAAGCCCTCGCCGAGGCTGCCTACGTGGAACTCCTTGATGCTGTTGCCAGCGTTGACGAGGAAGTTGGAGAAAAGTTTCTCATGGAGGAGCCAATTTCCAAAGAAGATCTCAAAAAAGGCATTCGCCGCGCTACCATCGCTAACTTGCTCGTGCCTGTTGTTGGTGGCTCTGCTTTCAAAAATAAAGGCGTGCAGTATCTCCTCGATGCTGTCGCCGACTACCTACCCAATCCTCTTGACATCCCAGCCGCCATCGGCATGGACCCGGACAACGAAGAACGCAAAATCGAAGTCCAAACCGATGATAATCAAAAATTCGTATCTCTCGCCTTCAAACTCTGGGCTGACAAGTTCGTCGGCAAACTTGTTTTCTTCCGCGTATATTCTGGCTCCATCAAAAAAGGTGACACAGTTTATAATCCACGCACTCGCCGCTCCGAGCGCGTTGGTCGCTTGATCCGCATTCAATCGAATCAGCATACTGATATTGATTGTTGCTACTCCGGTGACATCGCCGCCATGGTAGGGATCAAAAATGTCACCACCGGTGACACCCTCGCCGCAGAAAACCACGATGTAGTTCTTGAACCTCCCACATTTCCCGAGCCCGTGATCTCCATGGCCGTGGAACCCAAAACCAAAGCCGACCAAGAAAAACTTGCTCTCGCACTCGCCCGCCTCTCCGAGGAAGATCCAACCTTCATGGTCAAGACCGATGAAGAAACAGGTCAAACCATCATTTCTGGCATGGGTGAACTTCACCTTGAGATCATCGTAGATCGTCTCAAGCGCGAGTTCAAAGTGGAAGCCAACACCGGTGCTCCACAAATCGCCTATCGCGAAACCATCACCGCAGCAGCCGCAGCCGAGGGCAAGCTGGTCAAGCAATCGGGTGGTCGTGGTCAATACGGTCACGTTCGACTTACCGTTGCTCCTAATGATAAAGGCAAAGGTCTTACCATCGAAAACAAAATCATTGGTGGAGAGATTCCCAAAGAATACGTGAATGCCGTATATAAAGGCGTAAACGAATCCATGTCCAATGGAGTCATCGCCGGATTCCCCGTCATCGATGTCCACGTTGACATTCTTGGCGGCTCCTACCACGACGTTGACTCAAACGAAAACGCCTTCACCATGGCGGCGATTTTCGGCATGAAAGAAGCTTTCAAAAAAGCCAAACCCATCCTACTTGAGCCGATCATGGCCGTAGAGGTTTCCACTCCAGAAGATTACCAAGGTGATGTGATGGGTGACCTCAATCGTCGTCGTGGTCAAATCACTTGCATCGACACCAAGGGCAAACTTGCCGTTGTTCGCTGCGCTGTTCCGCTCAAGGAAATGTTTGGCTATGCAACAGCAGTGCGCACACTTTCTTCAGGACGTGCCTCCTACTCAATGACCCCATCTCATTTCGAGCAGGTTCCCAACAACATTGTCGAGCAAATCGTCAGTGAACGTGGCGGAACATCTCGTTTTTAATCCACATCGCAACCAACTACCACAAACCTTCTCTTTGTTATGGAAAATCAGAAAATACGCATCCGACTCCGCGCGTTCGATCATCGCGCCGTGGATAAATCCGCCGCCGAAATCGTCGAAACCGCAAAACGCACTGGCGCTAAAGTCTCCGGACCGATCCCGCTTCCTACGCGCATCGAAAAATTCAGTGTGAACCGCTCCGTTCACGTGAACAAAAAATCTGCAGAACAATTCGAGATTCGCACTCACAAGCGTTTGCTTGACATCATTGATCCCACATCACGCACGGTTGATGAGTTGAAAAAACTCAACCTTCCCGCCGGTGTTGATATTTCCATCCGCATCTAATCAATCATTCACTCTCTAACTATTTTACGACTATGCCACTAGGACTTCTAGGCAAGAAACTCGGAATGACTCGTCTGTTTGACGAAGCTACACAAGCAATGATCCCCGTGACCGTTGTTGACGTGAAAGGCAATACATTCCTCCAGCACAAAACAGTTGAAAAAGACGGCTACAAAGCTGTGCAAGTAGGCTTTGATGACCAAACCAAAGCGCAACGTGTCAACAAACCAGACATGGGCCGATTCAACAAAGCTGGTTCCACACCAAAACGCACCATCCAAGAATTCCGCCTCTGCGGTAGCGACACACTTCCTGAAACCCATCCAGGTGCCGAGTTGTTCACTGCTGGTCAATGGGTAGACGTCATTGGCACATCCAAAGGTCACGGCTTCTCGGGTGTAGTAAAGCGCTACAAATTCGGTGGTCTTCGTATGACTCACGGCTCAATGATGCATCGCAGAACGGGAGCCATTGGTTGCCGATCCACTCCTGGTCGCGTTTGGAAAAACCAAAAGATGCCGGGTCAAGACGGTAACAAACAACGCACCGTGCAAAATTTGAAAGTTGTAGCAGTTCGCGTAGAGGATGGTGCTCTCCTGATTTCAGGAGGTATTCCCGGCGCAAAAGGCAGCTACGTCACCGTCCGCCCCGCCAAGAAAAAAACAGCTTAATTTAGCCTGAATCGAACTCTGAACCACATTTCACGTCATGTCTTCCCAAACACTCACCGTAGAAGCCGCTGAAGCAGCACACATGCTGCTCGCGCCTGCCGATAAAGGCACTCAGGCTGTCCACGACCTCATCACAGCGTATCGCGCCAACCGTCGTACCGGTTCCGCACATACCAAAACTCGTGGTGAAGTTTCCGGCAACAACAAGAAAATTTACAAGCAAAAAGGAACCGGTGGCGCACGTCACGGCGACAAACGCGCTCCCATCTTCGTCGGTGGTGGTGTGGTTTTCGGCCCCCGCGCTTGCGATTACACCAAGAAGGTTTCTAAAACCACTCGCAAGCTGGCATTCCGCCGCGTGCTCGGTGACAACATCCGCGCTGGATCGATCAAGACTCTTGAATCTTTTGCGATTGCTGATGGCAAGACACAATCCTTCGTGGCTGCAGTAGCTGCACTTTCCACCGCACGTCGTATCCTCATCATCGCTGATTCTTTCGATGACAAGACTTACCTCGCCGCCCGCAATGTTCAAAACGTATTGCTAATGACAGCACTCGAAGTGAACGTTGAGCACATCATGCTTCACTACGACATCTTTGTTGTTGGTGCCGCACTCACAACCCTCGCCAAACGCACAGCCTAATTTTGTTATGAAAGATCTTTTCCACGTTATCAAAAATGTCCGCATGAGCGAGAAGGCGACCTACCTGAACGAGCTCAACAATGAGATCGTTCTCGATGTCGCAACTGGTGCGAACAAAATCGAAATCAAACAGGCAGTGGAGACACTTCTTGGCAAGAAAGTGGCAGACGTCCGCACCCTTATCGTTAAGGGTAAAGCGAAACGCCGCAAACGCGCTGACGAAGGCCGCACTAACCATATCAAAAAAGCGATCGTGCGCCTCGCAGAAGGCGAGAAACTCGACCTCGTGTAATACAACCACATTTACCGCAGCAACTGCCGATTAATCACTCACCATTCTTTGAGTCATGGCCTTAAAAGTTTTCAAACCACACACACCGTCCGGGCGTTACAAGCAGCATCCCACATTTGATGAGATCACCAAGCACACGCCAGAAAAATCATTGCTCTCGCCGATCAAGCGTAGCGGTGGCCGTAACAACACCGGTCGCATCACCATGCGTCACGTGGGTGGCGGTGCCAAACGTCACTACCGCTTGGTTGACTTCAAGCGTAACAAAGTGGACATGCCTGCAACTGTCGTCGGAATCGAATACGATCCGAACCGCACTTGCCGCATCGCATTGATTCAATACACCGACGGCACCAAGAGCTACATCCTTGCTCCCGTAGGTCTCGAAGTTGGTGCTTCTGTAATCTCTACGCTCAAGGCTGATCCGAAGCCCGGCAACGCAATGCCACTGAAGAGCGTTCCTTTGGGAACTGTAATTCACAACATTGAATTGCTTCCAGGCTCCGGTGGTAAAGTAGCTCGCGCTGCAGGCCAACAAGCCATTCTTTCCAACCGCGAAGCTGGCTTCGGTTTGGTTAAAATGCCCTCTGGTGAAATTCGTCGATTTAACGAAAACTGCATCTGCACCATTGGTCAGGTCGGTAACCGTGAGCACATGAACGAAGTTTCCGGTAAAGCTGGTCGCACCCGCTGGATGGGCGTTCGTCCAACCGTCCGTGGTATGACCATGAACCCAGTTGACCACCCGAACGGTGGTGGTGAAGGCCGCTCCAAGTCTGGTGGTGGTCGTAAGCACCTTCTCAGCCCATGGGGTCACGCGAAAGGTCAGAAGACCCGTAACAAGAAGAAGGCCAGCTCTATCTTCATCGTGTCTCCACGTCCTAAGAAATAACCCTTTATCCCTTCTCTAACTACTTTATATCATGCCTCGTTCATTGAAAAAAGGTCCTTTCGTTGACCAAAAGCTCCTCGCCAAAATTGATGCTGTCGCCGCTACTGGTGAATACAAAGCTATCAAGACATGGAGCCGTAAGTCCATGATCACTCCCGATTTCGTCGGTCACAACTTCGCAGTTCATAACGGTAAGACTTTTGTCCCCGTTTATGTCACGGAGAACATGGTTGGACACAAACTCGGTGAGTTTTCTCCTACCCGTATCTTCAAAGCACACGGCGGTATCGGCAAGAAATAATCGTCCATCACTTCTGCTATGTCCTACGCACTGTCAACACGCATGCTTTTTCGCTCAGCCCTCGGGCTTGGCTTGGGCTGCCTGATGGCTGCGGCACAGGACTTCAGCGAAGGTGCTGCGATTTCCGAAGCTGACACGCTGCGCGCCGAAATTGCCAAACTGCGAAAGCACAAGGAAAATCTCTCCAGTGCTATCATTGAAGCCAAACGCGGTGAACAAGAAGCTGCTGAGCAATTGGCGGAAGTAAAAAAACGTCTCGAAGCACTTGGCAAAAATCTCCTCGATGGAGGAGATGACCGCCTCGTGCAGGCCGCCGCCGAGGATCAACTCCTCCGTGAGCGCCTCTCAGCAACCGAAAAGGCAGCATGCATGCTGTCGGCCAACGCGCTAGATTTCGTGCGCCAGGCTGTGGTTTCTGATCCTGATTCTCGACTTCGTTTAGAAACTTCCATCAGAGAGCTTGACGCAGCACTCGGTATGCGCCATAAACCGCGCCCCGACATCAAAACCGGCTCACTTAAACGCGCGCAAGTCGTTAGCATTGACTCGGAAAGCGGCCTCTTGGTCGTCAATGTCGGTGAATCACAAGACTGTCGCATTGGCATGACTTACGTCATCCAGCGCGGCGACCGCCCTTTTGGTAAAGCCATCATCGCTGACGTTCGCAAGAATGTAGCAGGTGCCTTTGTCGAACAACTTGATCCTCCTAACGAAACCGTTCGCCTCGGCGACACCATCATTCTCGAAACACAACCACAACGATAAGCCTCTCGGCAACAACAGATCCCTACGACCATGGAAGTCAAAAGCACATCAAAATACGTTCGTCTCTCGCCTAAAAAAGCGCGTGACGTCGCTCGCGAAATTCAGGGCCTGCCTGCGAGCAGCGCCATGGATATCCTCAACTTTACCCCGAGAAAAGCGGCCCAGTTGATCGGTAAAACACTCAAAACAGCTATGGCTGATGCAGAGCACAATTTCCAATTGGATGCAGGTGCTCTCACCGTCAAAGAAGCTGTGATCGGCATCGGTCCAGCACTCAAGCGCTTCAAGCCACGTGCAAAAGGTTCCGCCGGTGCCATCCGTCGTCCTACCAGCCACATTTTCATCACTCTCACGGATGCAGAAGCACCTGCCAAAAAGGCAAAATCTGCGAAAGCCAGCAAATAAGCGCACCATTCACTTCTAAACTAATTCTACTATGGGACAAAAAGTCAACCCGATCGCCTTCCGCCTCGCCGTCAACAAAGACTGGCGTTCTAAGTGGTTTGCCACTGGCAAAGATTACGCTAACAAGCTTCATGAAGACCTCGCCGTGCGCGACTACGTGAAGAAGAACTTGCAGTTCGCTGCCATTGCTAAAGTGGTGATCGAGCGCGCATGGAACTCCGTTCGTGTCACCTTGCATTCCGCTCGTCCAGGCCTCATTATTGGTCGCAAAGGCACCGAGATTGAAAGAATGACCAACGAGATCTCCAAGATCTGCGGTGGCGCTCAAGTCAAAATCGATATTCTTGAAATTCGCAAGCCAGAGCTAGAGCCACAATTGGTTGCCGAAAACATCGCACAACAACTTGAGCGTCGTGTTTCCTTCCGTCGTGCCATGAAGCGCTGCTTGCAGACCGCTATGGAATTCGGTGCAGAAGGCATTCGCGTCCGCTGCGCTGGCCGTCTCGGTGGTGCTGACATCGCTCGTGCTGAGTGGTATCGCGAAGGTAAAGTGCCTCTCCAAACACTCCGCGTGCCGATCGAATACGGATTTGCGGAAGCGCGCACACTTTACGGCATCATTGGTGTCAAGTGCTGGATCAACCGTAAAGAAGACGATGGCCGTCAAGGTGCCGGTGGTCCTCCACGCGAACGCCGCGAGCGCCGCGACAACAACAATCGTGGTGGCGATCGCCGCGATAACAACCGCGGTGGTGAACGCCGTTAATTGTTTCTCAATCACTCAATCATTCACACAACGCTAACATTTACTCTAGGAGGACACTACTATGCCTTTGATGCCCAAACGAACCAAGTTCCGCAAGTCATTCCGCGGCTCACGCGCCGGAAATGCTACTTCGGGAACCACCGTTGCCTTCGGCGACTTCGGTCTCCAAACCCTTGACCGCGGCTGGATGACGAACCGTCAGATTGAAGCCTGCCGTATCGCCATCAACCGTTTCCTGAAACGGAAAGGCAAGGTTTTTATCCGAATTTTCCCACACAAATCGATCACCGCACGTCCACCCGAAACTCGGATGGGTAAAGGCAAAGGCTCCGTGGAAGCATGGGTCGCTGTGCTCCGTCCCGGCAACATGTTGTTCGAGATCGCCGGTGTTCCTGAATCCCAAGCCCGCGAGGCCATGCGCCTTGCTTCATACAAACTCGGCATCCGCACTCGCTTTGTCGTCCGCAATCCACACGCATAATTCCTCTACCAATCACTCATATGGCTATTACCAAAGCGAAAGATCTCCGCGAACTGTCTGTTGACGAAATCAATCGTCGCATTCGCGACTTGAAACTTGAGGGCATCAACCTGAAACTGCAAAAAGCCACGGGAGCTCTGGAAAATCCAGCACGCATCCGTGCCATCCGCCGCGAAAACGCACGCTTGGTTACCATCCTAGCGCAGCGCTCTACCAAGGCATAATTCCTACCGTTAACCACCAACTTTTCTCTCTATGAGCGATTCCGCCACCACTCCTGCCACTTCCAACCGCAAAACACGCGTTGGTCTCGTAGTCTCCGACAAGATGGATAAAACCATTGTCGTGGAATACGTTGCCCGCGTTCCGCACCCTCGTTTCAACAAGATCATCAAACAGACGAAGAAATTCTACGTGCATGATGAAAAGGGTGAAGCAAAGATCGGCGACAAAGTTCGCATCGTGGAATCTCGTCCAACTTCAAAATTAAAGCGTTGGGCGCTTGACTCCATCCTCACTCACTAATACTACTCCGCCCGCAAGTTAACCACACAACACTTTATTGAATCATGCTCCAGATGGAATCTTCCGTAGTCGTCGCCGATAATACCGGCGCGAAAAGCGCCAAAATGATTGGCGTTATTGGCAAACGCACTCGCTTTGCTCACGTCGGCGACGTGATCACCTGCCACATTCGCGACTCAATCCCTACCGCTTCGGTGAAAAAAGGATCCGTTGTCAAGGCTGTGGTTGTCCGCACCAGCGCTCCGATCCGCCGCGCCGATGGCTCCACTCTTCGCTTTGATACCAATGCGGTCGTGATCATCGACAAAGATAACAACCCACGTGGCACCCGCATCTTCGGCCCCGTAGCTCGTGAACTCCGCGAGAAGTCCTTCATGAAGATCGTATCATTGGCTCCCGAAGTCGTCTAATTCCATCCTATCTTTTTCCATGAGCAAAATCAAAACACACGTCAAAAAAGGCGACCAAGTCGAGATCACCACAGGCAGCATAGCCATCAAAGGCAAACGCGGCATCGTTCTCGCCGTGAATGCAAAAAAAGGCACTGTAATCGTGGGTGATACCCGCCAGGTGACCAAAGCAACCCGTAAATCGGAAGCAAATCCCGATGGTGGTTTGCTCTTGCAAGATGCCCCCGTCCATATTTCCAATGTAAAGAAACTGGGCTAAGAATTGTGGCGTTCCTCACAGAACGTCATGACCTCTGCGCCCGCGCTTAAGCGCAAGCATTAAAAATGCGCTGACCCGCTAAAACAAGCACTATGAGCACACCTAGACTACTACAACATTACCGAGAGAAAGCCGTTCCGGCGCTCAAGGAAAAATTGGGTTATACCAATCCAAACGCCGTACCACGCCTCGAAAAAATCGTGGTGACATCCTGCATGGGCAAAGCCCCTGACCGCAAACTTGCTGTCGAGGACGCCGCCAACGAGATCGCCAAAATCACTGGCCAAAAACCATCGATCACTTTCTCACGCAAGGCCGTTGCCAACTTCAAACTCCGTGCTGACGAGCCACTTGGCGCTCGCGTCACCCTTCGTGGCACCCGCATGTGGGAGTTCCTTGATCGTTTCATTAACATCACTGCTCCAAACATCCGCGACTTCCGCGGTATACCTTACAAATCCTTTGATGGCCGTGGCAACTACGCCATGGGCGTGCCTGATCAGTCGATCTTCCCTGAAATCGAAATCGACCAAATCAAACGCAACATCGGATTCGACCTCATCTTCGTTACTTCCGCTCCGACGGACAACGAAGGACGTGAATTGCTGCGCGCCCTGGGCATGCCATTCCGTGAGAACAAGAGAGAGCAGGAAAACGAAACACCAGAAGCCCAACAAGCCTAACACTTAACTAGAACCTTATTATGGCCGTTCTCACTGATCCCATTTCCGATTTCCTTACCCGCTTCAGCAATGCATGCCGCGCTGGTAACGAAGTGTTCACCGCGCCTTACTCGCGCATCAAAGCTGACATTGCTAAAATCCTTCAAGAAGAAGGCTATGTCTGGAGCTATGAAGTCGTCACTACTGACGGTTTTCCTACCCTGAAAGTCAAAGGCAAGTTTGTCGATGGCCGTCCAGTCCTTACCGGTCTGAAGCGTGTCTCCAAGCCTGGTCGCCGCAATTATGTTGGCTCCGATGAAATTCCACGCGTCATGTCCGGCCTCGGCATCTCGATCCTTTCGACTTCGAAAGGTGTGATGACAGGTGCTCGTGCTAAGCGGGAAAAACTCGGCGGAGAACTTCTCGCCATCGTTTGGTAATCCTCTAACCCCTAAATCTATACTATTATGTCACGCGTAGGAGTTAAACCAATCAGCTTGCCAGAAAAGGTCACCGTCAAAAATGACAGTGGCGTAATCACGGTCGAAGGTCCTAAAGGCAAACTCGCCTTCACCCTTCCATCCGGCATCGAACTTAGCAATCAGGACAACAAACTGACAGTTACCCGCACTTCCGAAACATCACGCCAGCTGCGCGCCCTTCACGGCACAGCTCGCGCCATCGTCAGCAACATGATCGACGGTGTTTCCAAAGGCTTCGTTAAAGATCTTGAGATCCAAGGCGTGGGCTTCCGTGCGGCTGTCAAAGGCAAAGACCTTGATCTTTCCCTCGGTCGTTCGCATCCTTTGCTTCACCCCATCCCCGATGGGCTCACTGTCACCGTTACCGATAACACCAAGATCAAGGTGGAAGGTATCTGCAAACAAATGGTCGGACAATTCGCTGCCGAAGTTCGTGGATTCTATCCACCTGAACCTTATAAAGGCAAAGGAGTCCGTTATGTTGGCGAACACGTTCGTCGTAAGGAAGGTAAATCCGTCGGCAAATAACCTGCCGCTCAACCTAACGAACCAAAAAATACAAGAATTTCATGAGTACGATCAATCGCAAAGAAATCCGGCAGCGCGTTCACAAGCGCATCCGTCGCAAGGTCACCGGCACACCATGCCGCCCACGCCTCGCCGTGCATTTCTCCAATCAACATGTGTATGTCCAAATCGTGGACGACGTAGCACGCCGCACCCTCGTTTCCGCCTCGACTCTCGACAAAGCTGTCGGCAATCCACAGGCAAACGTTGAATGCGCTCGTAGCATCGGTGCCCTCATCGCAGAGCGCGCCAAGGCAGCGAACATCAGCAACGTAGTCTTTGACCGTGGTGGTCACATTTATCACGGCAAAGTGAAAGCTCTCGCCGAAGCCGCCCGGGAAGCCGGTCTCCAATTCTAATATAAACATTTATCATGGTTACAGATTCTGACATTCCCGTTACTCCCACTCCTGAGGTACCAGCTGCCAAAGACACGGCACTCGGCCCCGTTGCTAACTCTGGCGGCTTCGACAATCGTCGTGGTGGTCAAGGTGGTCAAGGTGGTCAAGGTGGTCAAGGTGGCTTCAACCGCGGTGGCCAAGGTGGCAACAACCGTGGCCCACGTCGCGACGATCGCCGCCAAGAGGTCGACGATGGTATCTCTGAAAAAGTGGTATTCATCAACCGTTGCGCCAAAGTCGTCAAAGGTGGTCGCCGTTTCAGCTTTTCCGCACTCGTTGTGTGCGGTGATAAAGAAGGCAAAGTCGGTCTTGGCTTCGGCAAAGCGAAGGAAGTTTCCGATGCGATCAAAAAAGGTGGTCAAGCAGCTCGCAAGAACATGACAACTGTTTGCATTGTTAATGGCACCGTGCCGCACGAAACCTACGCTGAATTTGGCGGTGGCAAAGTGTTGCTTAAGCCAGCATCTCCCGGAACGGGAATTATTGCTGGTGGTGGTGTGCGAGCCGTATGTGAAGCCGCTGGTGTGAAAGACATCTTAGCGAAATCCATGGGCTCCTCCAACCATGCCAACGTGGTCAAAGCGACCATCAAGGCTCTGTCCGCTCTCCGTACGCGTGAGACGATCCTCAGCTCACGTGGCAAAAAAGTCCGTGAGAAGTCTATCTAACCCCTTATCATCCACTAGGAAATGAAACTTCATACATTATCTCCCAATCCCGGATCCAAGCATCGCGTGAAGCGTCTTGGTTGCGGTGAAAGCTCCGGTCACGGCAAAACCTCCGGCAAAGGCAACAAAGGACAAAAAGCTCGCTCCGGCGGCACTGTCCGTGTCGGCTTTGAAGGTGGTCAGATGCCTCTCCACCGTCGTCTGCCTAAGCGCGGCTTCAACAATTACGACTACAAGACCAAGGTCTTTGGTGTGAACGTCTCCACGCTCGAAGAAAACTTCGAGAATGGCACCGTGATCACTGAAGAACTTCTGCGCTCCGTAGGCATCGTGAATGGTCGTTATGATCACGTGAAAATCCTCGGTAATGGGGACCTCACCAAGAATCTCACGATCCAGATTACCCACGTTAGCGCTACGGCGCGTGAGAAGATTGAAAAAGCAGGTGGTACAATCCAGTCCGCTTGATTGATCCTCCTCGCGTTCGGAAAGAAATCTCCATTTCTGCGGGGAAGTGCTTGCGCACTTCCTCGCACTGTTTATATTACCGCGGCACATCCGTTCTCACAATAACTCTATGATATCTGCATTTCTTAATACTTGGCGCGTTGCCGAACTGCGCGACAGAATTCTTTTTACCTTGGCGATGATCATCATCGTTCGTCTTGGTGTCCATATCACCATTCCTGGCGTTGACTCGGGCTTGATCGATGAGTGGACGAAAAGTGTAGCAAAAAGCGACGGCGGCACCAGCAACCCGCTGACTGCCATGTTAACAATTTTCTCTGGTGGTGGTCTGCAGCAGGCCGGTATCTTTGCCTTGGGCATCATGCCTTACATTTCGGCATCGATTATGATTCAATTGATGACTGCGGTTGTGCCGAAGCTGTCGAAGCTCTCGCGTGAAGAAGGTGGTCGCCAAAAGATTACCCAGTGGACTCGCTACCTTGCCCTTTTCATTGCCTTAGTACAGGGTTATTTCCTTACCCGTACTTTGGCTAGCCCTGAACAATTGGAGGGCTTGATGCCTGGCATTGGCAAGGTCTTGAACGGCGGTTCGCTAGTCCCCGTATTCAGTGTTGCATGGCAATCGATGGCCTTGATGGTCATTGTGGCTGGTACAATGTTACTGATGTGGATCGGTGATCAAATGACTGAGCGCGGTATCGGTAACGGTGTCTCGATCATCATCATGGTCAACATCATTTCAGCTCTGCCAGGCGCCTTGGTGTTGGCTTGGAAAATGTTTACAACCGGAGCGGAAGCAAATCCATTTATCGCGTTGAAGTTGGTGTTCATGATTGCTTTCTTGGTTTTCGTAATTGCTGCGGTGATTTCGATCACGCAAGCGCAGCGTCGAATCACGGTGCAATACGCCAAACGCGTTGTCGGCAAGAAGCAATTCGGCGGTCAAACGCAGTATCTTCCCTTGAAGGTTAACTATTCAGGCGTGATGCCGATCATTTTCGTATCTGCGGTGATTACCTTGCCTGGTATCATTTTGCAGATGATTGGTAGCACTGCTTCTTGGTCACAAAAACTTCAATATGCAGTTGGTCAAGGCTGGCTTTACTACACACTGGGCGCGTTGGGGATTTTCTTCTTCTCGTACTTCTGGGTCGCCACGATGTTCAATCCTTCGCAAATTGCCGAAGACCTCAAGCGCAATGGCGGCTACATTCCAGGTGTGCGTCCGGGTAAACCAACCGGTGAGTTCCTCGACTTCACAATGACCCGCCTGACTTTTGCTGGTGCGATTTTCCTTACCATCGTGTTTGTGCTCCCCTCCGGTTTGGGTTGGATGATGAACATTGATAAAGCATCGCCGATCCTGCAATTTTTCGGTGGCACGAGTTTGTTGATTCTCGTAGGCGTAGTGCTCGATGTGATGCGCCAAGTGGAAACGCATTTGCTGCAACGTCACTACGATGGCTTCTTGCGCAAAGGTAAACTCAAAGGTCGCTATGATCGCCTGCAACAAGGTGGCAATGCCGCATCCAGCAGCTTGTTGATTTTCCTCTGGGTCGTAATCGCGATCTTGGCCATTTCGGGTGCCGCGATCTGGATTGCTCAAAGTTAATTGTTCGGACTCTGATGTTTTTATGAGCAAGCTGCGCCTGAGAGTGCAGCTTGCTTTTTTCATCTTACTAATTGATAAAGATTTCTCCCATGGCAAAACGCACGAAGATTAAACTGAAACATGGCCGTGAGCTGGAGCTTATGCGGGCGGCATGTCACACTGCATCACAAATTCTTCAAGAGGTGGCTGCTTTTATTGCCCCCGGTAAAACGACCATTGAGGTGGATCAATTTGCTGGTGAGCTGATGAAGGCGCGCGGCTGTCGAAGTGCATTTCTGGGCTACCGTGGTTTTCCGGCGTTTACTTGCATATCCTTGAATGAGGAAGTAGTTCATGGCATTGGCAATCAGCGGGTGATTCAGCCCGGTGACATCGTCAGCCTCGATGTAGGTATCGTGCAAAATGGCTGGATTGGTGATAACGCTCTGACTGTGCCGGTAGGGGAGATATCGTTAGAAACGAAGCATCTTTTAGCTGCGACCGAGCAATCGCTCTTCGAGGCGATTTCTTTTGCCCGTGCAGGTTTGCGTCTCGCTGATCTTTGCGGCGCTGTTGAAGCGCATGTAAAACCCTTAGGTTTTTCGGTTGTAAGAGAGTTTGTTGGGCATGGTGTCGGACGAGACCTTCACGAGGAGCCTCAAGTGCCAAACTACCGCCCTCAAGGGAAAACGCCGATTCTGGAGCCTGGAATGACCTTAGCGATCGAGCCAATGGTCAATGCTGGTGTGGCCTATGTCAAAATCTTAGCTGATGGGTGGACTGTGGTCACCGAAGATCGCAAGCCATCAGCCCATTTCGAGCACACTGTGTTAATCACCGATGGCGAGCCAGAAATTCTCACTGATCGCCCGCGCACGGCATTACCCGAGCAGCTGGGGATTTGAGTCTCATGAAGTGATCCGAGTTCTTCATTGTAGTGTTTCATTGGGAAAACATGATCCAGGCTCCTGCCTAAGTTCGGCGAGAATTGCTGAATTTGGATCACCCGAGTAGAGCCTAATTGGTCGCGCTATGGCATAGGCATTACGCATTCAGGTAATGCCGAGCAGCAGAGGCTTTGGACGCAGTCCGAAACGCCCGTGAGTGTGCTGGAGAGGGGCTCCGCGAGATTGGCATTACTTGAATTCGAGTGATAAAGTCATGAACTGCGGACCAAATTTGGATTTCGGCTTCAATGATGCCGAGTTTCTTTTGATGACTGGCAGCGTGGCCCTGAATTTAACGAAATCGGTGACGTATTCTTGCGAAGTCGCCCAACATGACTAGCGGAAAAGCTAGTGTTTTTGCTAATTGCCGTCGTGCCCGGATTTTCTCGTGAAGCAGCGCTCCTCAACCCCATACATTTTTTTCGCTCCCAGAGGTATGGAGAACTTTTTGTGCGCAGTTGTGAGTAAAGGGCGATCGTGCCGAGTTGGTGTTGCGCAAAATGTCTGGCGCATTTTTCGTTATTTGAGAGAGTGGAGGTAAGAGATGACGTCGGCGAATTGCTCCATGGTGAGAGCGTCTAGGAGGTGAGGACCCATGAGCGTAGAGGCTGATGTTTTGATGTCTTTCACATCAGCAGGCTTGAGGGTCGTGGGGATTCCGGCGATGTTGCGGACGATGATTTGGGTGTCTGATTTTTCGACGAGGGTGCCTTGGAGCGTTGTGCCGTCGTTCGTGGTGACATCGACCCAGGATTTTGCGATGGCAGCGTCAGGCTTTAGGATGGCTTCGGCGATGGCTTCGCGGTTGAGTGAACCACCGATTTTGTTGAGGTCTGGGCCTCGTTTCGGGTCAGCATCGGCGATACTGTGACAGGCGGCACAGGCTTGGGTCTTCATGAGTTCGCGGCCTTTGTTGGGGTCGCCTTTCATTGTGTCGAGGGTGAGCATGATGTCTTCGATGGAGATTTCACCGATGGTTTTTTCTTTTTTGCCACCGGTTTTCTCGACTTCGCCGATGCCTTCGAGGTTCATGCGGTGTTTGTTGGCGAGCATGATGAGGAAGGCTTTTTGGTCATTATCGGCGGTAGCCCAAACCTCGCGGAAGCGTTTTTCGATGTCAGCGGATTTCGCCCACAGGATGGGTTTGTAGTAGGGGCCACGGGTGTCTGGCTGGGTGCCCCACCACCATGATCCGTCATACGCGGCTTCGCGGGTGTAAAGGCGGGCGAGTGCGGTGAGAATTTTGTTTTTGAGTTCGGGGTCTGAGTTAGAAGCGTGTTTGGCAAGCAGTCCATCAACGACGGCGGGATCGTGTATGAGGTGGAGTGTGCGGAGTGCTCCATCGCGGCTGACGCTATCGACGGCTGCGAGTGATTGCTCGATGGCTTTCAGGGAGACGAGCGAATGGATGGCAAGGTGTGGGATGATCACAGCAGGGTTGGGTGTGGCGTGTGGGCCCTCTTTTGCGTTGGTGCCAGCGGGTGGTTCCGCGAGGATTCTGAAATTGACAGTAGCGCCTGGGTTATGAGTGGAGCAGAGTCCAGCTGTGACTTTGAGTTTCTGCATGGCACCAGGAATGACGTAATGAATTACGGAATGAGAGTGGGTGCCGATGCCTTGGGTGTGGGGTTTGCCATCGGCGCGTTGGAGTGGTGCTCCGGTAGGGGATTTGTTGATTTCGGTTTTGCCCCAGCCTTGTGTTGCGGATTTCCACTTGAGTTGTGTGAGTGGGATTTCCTTGCCTTCGCGGTTGGTGAGAATAGGGTCGAACCAGCCGCCGTGATCGCCGCCGTTACCGTTGCCACCTTCTTCGACAACGAGGTAGAGGTTGTTGATGCCGACGAGGCTAATTTCGATGTCGATGCTTTCTTTGTCTGTTAGATTAGCGCTTTCAAAGAGCGGGGGTTTGGGAGCAGCGGTGGGCGTCTGTCTGCTGACGGGTGGTATAGCGACCGCAAGAAGTGCTTCAGCCGCTTCTTTTTTGCCGATACGGCCGAGGGCGACGGCAGCAGCTGCTTGTGCTCTAGGATTTGTGTTGGTCAGAGCTTTTTGGAAGGGGGCGAGGGGGAGGTTGGTGTTTTGTTTGAGGCGGTCAGCAGCGGCGCGGAGGGCGAATTCGGTGAGCGCTGAGTCGGCGACGAGTTCGAGGAGTGCGGGGTTGGCTTCAGTTCCCAGCAGTTGCTTGTAAGTGAAGATCGCGGCGACGCGAGCGGCGAGCGGGTTTTTGGCATCTTTCGCAATCGCGAGGATGGCGGGAGCCAGTGATTTATCGCCGCGAGTGAGGATTTCTTGCTGGGTAGCAAGGCGGGTGGTGGCGCTTTCGGTATTGAGACCTTTGACCACTGAGTCTGGGCCGAGTTGGGCAAGGTCAGGGAAGGGTTTGTAGGTCCAGCCGATCGGGACGACGCGTTGCACGAAGCCACGTTCAGGGCTTCCTTTGTAGCCAGCACCTTCCCATGCGGCGATGTAGAGGCGGCCTGAACCATCGACATCGAGGTCTGCGGGTTGAGAGATGCCGATGAAATCTTCGGGTTTTTGGGTAAAGGATGGCCCGTCTGTTGTGAGGCGGTGGATGTAGACTTGGTTGCGGCCCCAGTCAGCCATCATCGGTGTTTTGTTGTATTTTTCTGGCCAGGTGGCTTCATCGAGGAAAAGTGCGCCGGTGCCGGAGCCTCCGCCGAGGTCTTCGAGGGCGGGAATGATTTCGTTGGTGAAGCTTTTAAACAGGATGGGGTAGCCGTATTGTCCGGTCTGAATGTGGTGGGCGAAGCGGACGTTCCAACCGCCGCCGTCGTTGGTGTTTTCGCGGCTAAAGACGTTGAGGAAGGGGTCGATGGCTACGTCGTAGACGTTACGGTGGCCTTGGGTATAGGTTTCCAATTCGGATCCATCGGGGCGGACACGAACGATGCCGCCGCCGAGCATGGTGAGGGTGGTGCCATCAGTACCTTGTGCGTTAACAAATCCGAAGTCGCCGACGGAGATGTAAATCCATCCGTCGATGCCCATGCGGATGCCGTTGGTGGTGTGGTCAGCACCGCGGTCTTGGTTGTGTTTCGGGACGGAGATATCGCGGACGAGAATTTTGGGCGGGCCGTCTGCGATGCCATCGTTGTTTTTGTCTTCGAGGACGGAGAGGTGCATTCCGGTGAGAATTCCGGTGTCTGCAGGGATGACGGTATGAAGGACGTAGAGTTTGTCGCCGAAGGAGATGATGCCGCGTGGGTTGTCCAGTGCGGCGAAGATGGTGTGTTTGTCGGCTTTGCCGTCGTTGTCGGTATCGATGAGACGAACGATGCGGCCTTTTCCTGGACCTTTGCCGAGGGAGCCGAGGAGGTCGACTCCTACATAGACTTCGCCGGTTGCGGATGCGGCGATGCAGGCAGGGGAAGGAGCTAGATCGCTGCCAGCATATTTCGTGGAAGTGAGGTCGGTGGGGTTTGCCGCAGCGGAGAGGGTAAGGGCCGATAGTAGGCTAGGAATGTACTTGTTCATGGGATTGAGCATGTGGTTGATTTGACAATAAACGTTGAGAAGTGGTCGAATGTTTCTTTGTGTATGGGTTTTTGTGATTTATTTTTGGGTATTCATTCGTGAAGGATAGCTAACAACTGTATTCATAGCGCAATGCGGCGAGGCCGAGTAGCGCGGCGGTTTCTGAGCGGAGTATGATGTCGCCAAGGGTAATGGGGAGGAATCCGTTGGTGATGGCTTGCTGTATTTCAGTAGGTGAAAAATCGCCTTCGGGGCCGACGAGGAGCGTGGCTTGCTCGATGTGTGAGTGTTTTTCTAACAGGGATTTGAAGGAGCTTGCACCTTCGGCGAGGGAGGCGATGATCGCTAGACCCTCGCGCGGTGATTGAATGAATGTTTGCCAACTTTGTGGTGTTTCGATGATCGGCATCCAATTTTGACCGCATTGTTTGCAGGCTTCGAGGGCTACCTTTTGCCATTTCTCGGCTTTTTTTGGTGCCTCGTGTGTGTCGTATTTGACAACGCTGTGTCTTGTGACGAGGGGAATGATGCGCTGCACGCCGAGTTCGACGGCTTTCTCAACGATCCAGTCCATGGTTTTTCCCTTGGGTATGGCTTGGGCGAGGGTGATTAGCGGTGTGCGCGGCGGTGTGTGAATGATTTCTCCTAGCTCGATGCGCACGGCGTTTTTGCGGCACTCGATGATGGTGGCGAGGCTGTGCTTACCTGCGCCATCGAATGCTGTCAGGGTATCACCGCGCTGCATGCGCAAGACCTGGGAGCAGTGGCGTGATTCCTCCTCATCGAGTGTGGCCTGAGATTGCCAGTCGTGTGGGTGAAGATGGAATCGCGCCATGGGGTTGATGTGTTAGATGAGTGGGTATGAGTTGGTATGGGTTGATGGGCTAGAAAACAGGGGAGACGCCTGTCCTCCCGTGTTAGATGTCGAAAAACTTCTTTGCCTTGGTGAAGAAGCCTTCTTGCATCGGGCTATTTTTTTCACCGATGGATTCGGCAAATGCCTTGAGTTTGTCTTGTTGCTCTGAGTTGAGTTTGGTGGGGACCTCGACTTGCACAGTGACGTGGAGGTCACCTTTGCGGGTGCTGTTAAGACTGGCCATGCCTTTGTCCTTGAGTCGGAATACGGTTCCTCCTTGGGTGCCGGCGGGGATTTTGATCGAGGCTTGGCCGTCGAGCGTGGGGACTTTGCTTTCCCCGCCGAGTGCGGCGGTGGCGAAGGAGATGGGGACCTCGCAAAAGAGGTCGTCGCCTTCACGTTCGAAGAAATCATGGCGCTTGATGACGAGGAAAACGTAGAGATCGCCGGAAGGGCCACCGCGAAGGCCGGCATCGCCATTGCCCGTGGAGCGGAGGCGTGTGCCGGAATCAACACCACCGGGGATGCGAAGTTTGATGTTGGTGTCTTTTTGCACACGTCCTTCGCCACGACAGGCATCGCAGGGATCGGAGATGAGTTCGCCCGTGCCATGGCAGGTGGGGCATTCGCTTTGTTGAACGAAAATGCCTGCTGAGCGTGTGACTACGCCGCGACCGCCGCAGGTGTGGCATTTTTTCGTGCCGCTGCCGCTCTTTGATCCATTGCTGTTGCATTTTTCACAGGCAACGTAGCGCTCGATGATGAGTTCCTTTTCTACGCCTTTCGCAGCCTCTTCGAGGGTGAGTTCGAGGTCATAGCGCAGATCGCTGCCGCGTTGTTTGCCGCTTTTGCGACGACCGCCACCACCAAACATGTCCTCGAAGCCGCCACCGCCGAATGCACCGCCGAAGACTTCGCGGAAAAGATCCATGGGGTCGTGGTAGCCGCCACCGCCGCTGCCACCACCTGGACCACTGAAGGCTTGATGACCGTAGCGATCGTAGGCGGCACGTTTGTCAGGATTGCTGAGGATGTCGTAGGCTTCGCCTAGTTCTTTGAATTTTTCCTCGGCAGCTTTGTCGCCTTGATTTTTGTCAGGATGCCACTGCATCGCCAACTTACGGTAGGCTTTTTTGATTTCATCTGCACTGGCAGATTTCGAGACGCCGAGGACTTCGTAATAATCGCGTTTGTCAGGCATAGTGCTGGTTTATTCTGCTTGGGCTTTGGCGACAATAACGTTGGCGGGGCGTAGCAAGCGGTCGCGCAGGCGGAATCCGCGACGGGTGACGCGGATGACGGAGCCGGGGGCGATGCTGTCACTGACTTCTTCGCTGATGGCCTCGTGAAGGTTCGGGTCGAATGGGGCGTGCAGCGCGGCGATTTCTTCAACGCTTTGTTGGCTGAGAAAATCGTTGAACTGCTTGCGAACCATGTCCATGCCGATGTAGATCATCGATGAGGTATCACTGGCAGCGGCCATCATGCCCATCTCGAAGTTATCGAGGATTGGGATCAATTGTTCGAGAAGGTCTTGGTTGCCAAAGCGCACGGCTTCTTCGCGCTCGCGGGCGACGCGTTTGCGGAAATTATCGAAATCTGCAGCCGTGCGCACGGCGAGATCGCGCCAGCGGGCGACCTCCTCGGCCATGGCCTGGGCTTGGTCGCCGCTATTGATTTCTTCTTGTGCCATGGCATCGACCTCGAGTTGTGGATCGAGAACCTCGACTTCGTTCTCGGGAGTTGGTTGATTTTCGCTCATACGCCGTTATTCCTAGTCGAAAAAGCCGTTTCGTCAATACTAGAGCGGGTATGCGCAGAAAAAATGTAATCACCGCAGTAAATTCCAAGCGCTGACCAAGGCGCGGAGGCCGGCCATTTCGATGGAGGAGTCGATGCCGGCGCCCCAGAGGAGGCGGCCGTCATCGGCTTGGAGTTGCACGTAGGCTGCGGCGCTGGCATCGGAACCATCACGCACGGCGTGAGAGCGGTAGTCGGTGACTTTGAAATCTTTTAGGCCGATGCCTTCGAGTGCATTGACAAAGGCATTGATGGGTCCATTGCCCTTACCGGTGATTTTTTTCTCATCGCCTTTGTGGATGATGGTGGTGGTGCACTCGACGACGCCGCGCTCGCTGGTGTGGTGATTCAGGTCGTAATCGGTGACGGCGAGAGGCGTGCTGAGGTTGGCAAAATGGGCGTGAAAAGCCTCGCCAATCTCGTCAGCGGACATTTCGCGGCCCCATTGGTCGGCGAGGTCGTAAATGAATTTGCCTACTTGCGGGTGCATGGTTTTGGGGAGATCGAGTCCGTGCTCGCGATCCAAGATATAGGCGACGCCGCCTTTTCCTGATTGGGAATTGATGCGGATGATGGCCTCGTAGCTGCGACCAAGGTCTTGGGGGTCGATGGTGAGATAGGGGACAGCCCATGGAATTTCACTGGTGCTGGCGGCGCTTTCTTTATCGCGACGGTCGAGTCCTTTTTTGATGGCATCTTGGTGGGAGCCAGAAAATGCGGTGAAGACGAGCTCGCCGGCATAGGGTTGGCGCTCGGCCACGACCAAGCGGCAGCAGCGTTCGTAGACCGCGCGAATGGAGGCGAGATCGGAAAAATCCAAACCTGTTGCGATGCCGTGGCTGTTCATGTTGAGCGCGACGGTGACGATATCAAGATTGCCTGTGCGTTCACCATTGCCAAACAAGGTGCCCTCGACGCGATCGGCGCCAGCCAACAAGCCGAGCTCGGTGGCAGCGGTACCAGTGCCGCGGTCATTGTGGGTGTGCAGGGAGATGATCACGGAGTCGCGATGGCGGATGTTGCGGCACATCCATTCGATCTGATCAGCATGGACATTGGGCAGGCACCATTCGACGGTGTTAGGTAAGTTGAGGATGACTTTTTTCTCGGGAGTGGGTTGCCAAACATCCATTACGGCATGGCAACATTCGAGCGCGAAGTCGAGCTCGGTATCGCTGAAGCTTTCTGGGGAATACTGAAAAATCCAATGGCTCTCGGGGGCGAGTGTAGCGTATTGAGCAACCCATTTAGCACCCTGAATGGCGATGTTGCGCGTGTCATCGAGGCTGGCGTTGTTGAAGGTGACGCGGCGTTGGAGCGTGCTGGTGGGATTGTAGAGGTGAACGATGGCCTGCTTGACGCCTTTCAGACTTTCGTAGCTGCGTTGGATCAAATGCTCACGTGCCTGCACGAGGATCTGAATCGTAACATTTTCGGGGATGCGATTTTCCTCGATCAAGCGGCGGACGAATTGGAATTCGGTATCCGAGGCGGAAGGGAAGCCGACTTCGATTTGGGTAAATCCTACGCGCACGAGCAGGTCAAAATACTCCAGTTTTTCCTCGATCGACATCGGGGTTGGCAAGGCTTGGTTGCCATCACGGAGATCAACGGAGCACCAGATGGGAGCCTTCGTGATCGATTGATCGGGCCAGGTCCGATCCGGCAGGGATACCGGAGGAAATGGTCGATATTTGGAGATGGATTGTTGCTTCATGGCGGCGGCGAAGCGTAGCGAATGAGACGGTGGTGTCAAGGTTGGGATGTCAAAGCTCGAAGGAAAGCTGCGATGGATTCTTGGTGCTTGGCAGAGGGATCGATTTCTGATTTTTCTGGGCGCATGAAATTTCTCACCGTTTGGCTCTGGCTCATGGCTTTGATATGGCCTGGTGTTTCGGCGGAGTCGCGGTATTTTGGGATTCAGGTGATTGATGAAAACGGACGTGGTGTTCCATTTTTGCGAAAAATGCGAGTTTTTTGGCGATGCGCGAGACAAGATTCGCCATTGTCGGCATTGTATGATAGAACCCCCATCACCGCATGCACCGTAAATACCTCACCCCGATTCTTACTTCCATCCTCGGGTTTTCGCTCGCTTGGATGGTAAAACCTGCGCCGCCTCGTCAGATTGCGCTGGTCGAACCATCGGCAAGTGGAATCAAGCCAAGTGCATCCGGAGGTCAAAGTGGGCGAATCGAACCAGATAAGCGTTCATTCAATCCATTGACGCACACCATTGATGGCAAAGAAATTCCACCTCAGTTGGTAACACAACGCACAAAACTTGCCGATCAGTTGAGAGCTAATCTAGCGAAAAAAGACATGGCTCAAGTACAGCGTTTGACCGAGTTGCTGAATTTGACTCCGCAGCAGCAACAGCAAGTGCTATCCCTTTATGATACAAAAAGGACAGCGCTCAATCTCTACCAACCGGGAGATGGTGTGAATGCGGGAAATCTGTTAGAAAGGGCTGAAGTGGTGGAAGTAAAGTTTAATCAAATGCTCACAGAGATTCTCGATGAATCTCAGATCGAGCAGTTCAACGGATTTCGCAAGCAACAAGGGGAAAATCAGCGACTCGCAGAAGTGCAAAAAGATTTTGCCGATGTGTTAGGAAAAGTCGATCTGTCTCCAGCGCAGCAACAGTCATTGCAAGATGCCATGCAGCAATCTGCGATGTCGGATAATTCTAGTAATCTTGACAAGACGCGATTGTTTGAAGAGGCATTTGATGCCATGGGCTTTGGCGTGGCTGGCGTGGCGATGAGTGAAGCACAGTCGGCCAATACAACGATACTACAGGCAACGGATCGGATGGAGATGGCGAAAATATTGGTTGATGAGCGCAAGCATGCCACAGTTGAAAGAATTGCCTTGCTACGCAACGTATTAACACCAGCGCAGTTGGCTCAATACACCGCTGTGCTTGAGGCACGCGATGAATCTTTTTATTCCTCAATCATTCCTCACCTACCACCGCTTGACCCGTCATCGTTGATGGAAGAAAAATAACAACTACTATGCTCATCGTAAATCAAGAAGTAATCGATCCAGCTCTTGTTGAGGATGCATTTCAGCGGATTAAAACACAGGCCGAGATGGTGTCGCAAGTGTCCTGCTGTGAGCGCGATGATGAGTTTTTGCTGCAAGCGCAGGATGAGGTGATTGATGGAATTCTGCTGGCGCAGGAGGCTGAGCGACGTCACCAGCACATTGCCGATGAGATTTTCCGACCTGCGTTTGAGATGGCTCTGCGGCAGTGGCGAGAAAATGGTGCGTCGTGGGATTTGATTGAGTCTCATCGCAAAGAAATTCGCGAAGAAACTCTTGCTGGTTTGCGTATGGAGACCTTCACGCGCATGTTATTTTTCGATCTCGTTGTGCCCGATGATGGTGAATTGCTGGCTTACTATCAATTGCATCAGTTGGATTATTTCACACCTCCAGCGGTGCATGCGTTGCACTTGGTTCGCTTTCCCGATCAAACACAGATGTGGGCTGATTATTCCTTATTGCTCAATGTGCGTGAAATCGTGCTCGCAGGGGTAGAAGAATTTTCACACCTAGCGAAAATTCATACGCAGAAAGTGAACCAAGAAATTGATCTGGATTGGATCAGCATGGAAAGGCTCAGCCATCCCTTCGAATCGATTTTGTTTTCGCTGCGTGAAGGTGAAATTAGCCCGATCATCCATCATGAGAATGCCCTGCATCTTGTTTTTGCTCATGAAGTCAAGCGGGCGGAGCAAAAGCCTTTTGATGCTTTGCGGGATGAGATTTCCCACAAAATCATGCTAGAAAAAAAACAAGCAATCTTGCGCGCGCTTGCGTCTGAATTACGGTCGCAGGCTGTCATTTTGGGGAGCGCCATTGAGGAGCCAAATCCGGTAGAAGCCTGAGCAAAACATAGGCGGTGATCACGAGCAAAAAATCGGATGCAAACCACAGCAAGCCCGGTTTGATAAATGCGGAGCCGATTACCATATTGCTGAAAGGATAAAGCCAAGCGATGCCGCCTGAAATGCCATCACAAAACAAATGTAAGCAATAGGCAAAGAGCAAATAGGCCGCGCGAATGATTGTCAGCGGTGATGCTTTGGGAATGCAGCCTAACAGAAGAAGTCCGGCTAGGATGCCGACAAAGGGTATGCCGTGAGACCAACTGCTCAGGCGTGCTTCGAGAGACAAGTGCGGATTGAGCAAGTCAGGTAAGGCTCCAAATAGACCTACCACCGCAATTTCGCGCAGCTTGTAGCCGCATTTTTTCTTCTGTAAGAGTTTGTACCGCTGCCATGCGAGAGGAATGATGGGAAGGAGAATGTGCGTTCCAATCAGCATATCACACAGCCTTGCGGCGAATGAGAATTCCGTATTTTGGGCTAAATAACCAAGCGAGAATGAATAGTATGCCTAATACCATTACGATCGCTGGACCTGATGTAAGCTTTAGTGGTTCCGAGATCAAGACAGCGAGCACCGCGCCTGCTGCGCCGAGAAACCCACCACCCCAAAACAGCATCGATGTGCGATCCGTAAAAAGCGAAATCGTGGCCGCTGGTGTCACCAGTAAACCGACGGAAAGAACGCAGCCGACAGCTTGTAAGGAGGCAACCAGCGACATCACCATCAGGGCAAACAAAAGATATTGCACAAAACGCACCGGCACACCTTGTGCTGCGGCAACGTTCGGTTCAAACAGCGCGACAAGGATCGGGCGCATGAGTAAATTTGCCAAAACTAGCGTGAAAACACCGATGCCGAAAACGGTCCATAGATCTGCATTTGATACCGCATTGATATCACCAAATAACCAATGCTCTAGCTCTGCTCGAACACCTAAATGCGGCAGCAAAGCAACGCCACCTGCAAAGGCTGAGGTGTAAAGAACCGCGAGCGCGGTGCCTTGAGCTACGCGATTTCCGCGCGATACAGCGACTGAGCCAAGACCGACAATCATCGCGGCGATGAGGGCACCGAGGAAGGCATTCAGCTGAGTGAGAGCACCAGTGATCAGGATTGCTACCGCAATGCCGGGCAGCATCGTGTGCGATAGTGCGCTGACTGAGAGGGCGGTGCGCCGCAGAATCACAAAACCGCTAAAAAATCCGTTAGTGAAACCCACGAGTGCCGCGGCAGCCAAAGCTCGTTGAAAAAAAGCGTGATCAAGCATTTCCCACATCAGCGCCAAACATAGCAGGGAAATAGCATTGGGCAACTCCTATGCGCTAGCCTGACGAAAAATTTCACTCGCTCTTACTGATGTGATTTCGCAGCAGTCAGGAATCCACGATCACCGGTGGTATCGTGGTAAGCTCCGATCTGATAAACTAGTTTTTGCAATACCGTGCCATACTCCTCAGAAGAATAGCACTTAGCTTGGGAGATGTTCATCAAAAAGCGCGGAATACTCCAGCGCCGGCAATGGACCCATTATTGTAACATGAATGATCAATAAGTCTTCATGCGGTAGCGGTGCTTGTGGCAGGACGGTGGCAGTGAGACGGGGATGTGCCGCGACTACGGTCGCCTCAAAATGATGCGGCAGACGTTGGTCCAGCTCTACTCGCTGCAGCTGCGGGAAATGAGTTGGTAATCAGAGATAACCTGCTCCCTTGGCGGTGATTCCTCATTAGCGAGTCAATTGCGCCGCTGTGAATTACTGAAGTACCTTGTTCACCCTCAATACTGTTGTCAAAAAGCATTGAGTCCGGGCATGTCGTTCCTTTTCTGCCGCATCAAGCCGTGAAGATCATTCCGTAGTGATCCCTTTTGTCTCCGCATTTTGCCCGAAATTATTGACTTACTCACCAGATTTGATATCATGATGCAGTGCATTGATGACAGCACGTTGAAAAAATCTTTATCTGCATCTTTTTTCTCTTTCATCGACTTTGAAGCGAAGCTCTGGTTTGCCAACGATGATGGTTATAGCCTATACTACTTGCTACTTGTGAATGCTCCTGAATCCATCAACGAAAAGAATCGTCTCATAGCGCTCAAGCGCTACGAGATCCTCGATACGCCTGCGAAGTTGGAATTCGACGATTTGACTCAGCTTGCATCCCTCATTTGCCAGACGCCCATCTCTCTGATTTCGCTGGTTGATGAAACTCGCCAGTGGTTCAAAAGCCGGGTCGGTATCGAAGTATGCGAGATCCATCGGAGCCTTTCGTTCTGCCAGCATGCGATCGAGGGATCGGAGTTGATGGAAATTGCCGATGCTCTTGAGGATGAACGTTTTTGTAATAACCCGCTGGTCACTGGGGAGCCTTACATTCGTTTCTACGCAGGTGCTCCGCTCACCACCCCAGATGGCCATCGGATCGGTACGCTCTGCGTCATTGATCAAGTTCCTCGGCGGCTTAGTAGGGAGCAGCGGGACGGGCTCGTTCGGCTCGCGCGCCATATCATGCAGCAGTTGGAATCCCGTGTTGATCATGCCAAGTTGATTCAGAGCTCCGGGGCGTTGCGTGAGAGCTATGAGCGCACCGAGCAGATCATTGACTCAGCACTGGATGCGGTAGTCGCCATGGACATGGACGGGCTCATTATCAGTTGGAATCCTCAAGCGGAAGTGATTTTCGGTTGGAGCGCTGGCGAAGTCATCGGGCAGAAAATGTCACAGGTGATCATTCCTCCCTCATGCCGTGAGGCACATGAACTCGGCCTCCGACACTTTGTCCAGACGGGTCAGACAAAGGTGCTGAACCGTAGGCTTAAGTTTAGTGCGCTGCGTCAAGACGGGACAGAGTTTCCGGTAGAGCTGACGATCGCCAAGGTCATGGTCGGGGGCAAGGCACAGTTCAGTGCATTCATTCGCGATCTTTCCGAGTGGAATGCGTCGGAGGCAAAACTCGCGCGTGCTAGCGATTTGCTGCGTGCGGTGGGTAGGTTGCAGTCCAGTTTTATCAGCAGAGGTAGTATCTGCGCAGCGGAGACTTTCGAAGAGCTGCTCCAGCTTCTGCTAAACTTCACCGGCAGTGAATACGGTTTTGTGGCCGAAGTGCTCCTCGATGAGCAGGGGCAGCCTTACCTCAAGACCCACGCGATTACCAATATTGCTTGGAACGTGGAGATGCAGGATTTTTATGAGAAGCACAAGGCGAAGGGCCTGGAGTTCCGCAACCTCAATACATTGTTAGGTGCTGCAGTTGTCACGGGTGAGACGGTGATTTCTAATTCACCCGCGACTGACCCTCGTCGGGGTGGTTTGCCCCCAGGACACCCCCCGCTGAATTCTTTCCTCAGCGTTCCCATCAAGCAGGGCGCTGAAATGATTGGTATGGTTGGCGTGTCCAATCGACCTGGCGGTTACGATATGGCCTTGGTTGAGGAAATCGAACCTCTTCTCTCGACTTATGCCACCATCATCCGGGGTTTTCAGTTTGCGAAGCAGAAAGAGTCCGACCAGCATCGGATCGAGGCATTGAATTCGGATTTGGAGGTGCGGGCTGGCGAGTTGGCGGCCGCATTGGCGGATAAAATGCGTGAGAAGCGTGAGCGCTTAGTCGCACTTGAAGAGCATACCGCCACCTTGGAACGACGGGTCGCCGAGCGCACTGATGAGCTCGTGCGTTCCAAGCAGCAATTCCAAGACTTGTTCGAGTTTGCCCCGGATGCGTTGGTGATGACGAATCCAGAGGGAATCATTCAAATGTCCAACCATCGAGCGGAGCGCTTGTTTGGTTGGACTCATAAAGAGCTTTTGGGGCAGCCATTGGAAGTCTTACTTCCCACTTTTACCAAAATAGAAAGCTCTGTGATGGACGGCGTTTTTTTCGAGGCGGTTGAGAAACACAGTCTTCTGGGGCGGCGCAAGGATGGCACGGAGTTCCCGTTGGAATTGAGTCATAGCCCTCTGCAAACGCAAGACGGTGCACTGCTCGCTGTCGCCTTATGGGACATTTCCGAGCGCAGACAACTAGAGCAAGAGTTGGCGCGCATCAGTTCCCACGAGCAGGAGCGCATCGCTCACGAATTACACGACCATCTGGGGGCCTATCTGGCCGGTATCGCATTCCGTTTCAAGTCGCTGGCGGAGGCATTGGATGGACTCGCCATTCCCGAAGCGGCTATTGCCCAGCAACTAGTGGGGCAAGTCAATGAAGGCATTGACCTAGTGCGGAATTACGCTCGCCTACTTGCCCCGGTGGATCTGGCAGTGGGCGGACTTCAGGCCGGATTATCTCAGCTTGGCAAAGAGATGGAAGCAGCCTTTCGAATCGAGTGTCGGGTGGAGGTGGCGACAGACCTTCCTCCGCTCACACCAGAGCAAAGCATGCAACTTTACCGCATCGCCCAAGAAGCCATTCGCAACGCCATTCAGCATGGTAATGCACGGCTCGTCACCATTTCCGTTTTATGCGAGCCGAATCATTTGAAGCTGATCATTTCTAATGACGGCAAGCCTTGGAGTCCGAATCTACAGCGGCAAGAAGGGCTGGGCCTGCGCATCATGCGCCATCGGGCCGTCAACATTGGAGGGACTCTCATCTTACCAGCCGACTCAGCCGACTCAGCCGACTTCACCTCCGTAACCTGTCTTCTGCCTCTTCGTTCAGCTGTCGCCATAAATCGAAATCATAACTCTAACTCATGAAAAAAATTCGCGTTCTCATTGTCGAAGACCACCCCTTCTTTCGCAGCGGTCTTGCCCTGTGGCTTAACCAACAGGATCGAGTGACTTGCTGCGGCGAGGCCGAATCCTTGTGTGAAGCCCGCAAGGCGGTTGCAGATTCTCACCCCGATGTGATCCTCGTGGACCTGCGCCTGGGTGACGGAGAGGGAATCGATCTGATTGCGGAAATTACCAAGACGCATCCGCTAATCCGGTGTTTGGCCCTGTCGCAGTTTGCTGAAGACGTTTACGCCCATCGTGCCCTGAAGGCCGGTGCCCGCGGTTATCTCATGAAGTCCGAGGCTACCGAAGCCGTGCTCAAAGCTATCGAGACTGTGATGAATGGGGGAATCCACCTCAGTACCCAGATGGAGGTTCGGCTTCTACAATACATTTTCCCGGATCCCGCTTCTCTAACGCCTGATTTATCAAAGCTGACCGATCGGGAGCTGCAGGTGTTCCAATTGCTGGGCAGTGGCCTGAGCACGATTGAGATCGGTAAGCACCTCAAGCTCAGCCCCAAGACGATCGAGACGTATCGCGAGCATTTGAAGAACAAACTCGCCCTTGCGGATGCTCCCGAATTGTTGCGCACCGCAACACTTTGGGTGGAATTCGGCCGTATTTAAACTGAGTGACCAGCCGCCCACTGCGAAAGAAGACTTGAAAACCTGATGATTATCCATAAGGGCGAACCCTTATTCATTTTCAGGGTAAAACCCTGATGCGGATGTATTACAAATTTGCAATATTCCTTTCGTAGACCGTGTGAGCGGCTGAAAAAAGGCATTTTGCAGTGGTCATTTCAGTAGCTGTAAAGTTTTACTGCAGTTCTAAAAAAACAGCGGAAAAAACTTTAGAGAGCTGAAGTCGCCAAGTAAGATAGAAAGCGACATACCCTCGGGGGGGGGGATTCGATTTTCACTTACTTGGCGATTTCAGCTCTTATGAATTGGCATCGTTACGCAACAGTCCAGTCCATCTATCGGCCATGCTCATGGGGGTAACTCGGGCTCATGTTCATTTCGAAATCTCGATGCGAATCTCAGCGATTACATACGACGCCTATCATGTGCCACTCTCTTACAAGTAATCCAACCAGTGATCGTTTGTCCCTTGGTTTTACCGCATTTGACAGTTGTGTGGAGCAGTCTCAACTATTGCCGGGAAAAAGGAAGCGAGGGATGAGTCGGCGGTCATGGACAAGAAGGGTTCTAGTGGGTTCCTTCCCTCTGGTGTCTTCTTTTTTTGTCAAGCCCGCTGCGGTCGAAACACGTGGTAATGAACGTAACGTGGCCGCTATTTTTACCGACAGCGCGAGGACCAAGCTTTCCGAAAGTGATCCTCAGCTGTGGTCGCCGCCGGCGATCACCAGCCTGATTTTGGCAGTCGGGCTGATCACATTATTGCGCCGCAGGTGAAATGACGTGACAGCTCTTGACTCATCTGATTCCGAGTCATATCATTTGCGTATGAACTCTCCGCGGATATTGAGCTACGCCCAAGACAAGCGAGAATTCCTCTTTACCCCTCGGGATAATGCGGCGTTCTTGCGACTAGAAAGCCATGGAGCGTAAAGCCCTCTTGAGTTATGACTATGCCACTGGATCCCGATTCACCTATCATCCGTCAAGACTTAGCATCCATTGTCATTGACACGCCAATCGTTGGTGACGAGGAGAGCGCTTTATCGACGGGCGCACTCGAGTGTATGGCCCGCTTGGCCTGGCGAAACAACGCTCGCTGCATCGGCCGCTTGTTTTGGGAAAGCTTGCATCTTTTCGATGAGCGCAGCGCTGGCAGCCCGAACGAGGTGTTTGAGGCCTGCGTGAGACACCTTGAATACGCGTCCAATGGCGGGCGCATCCGGTCAGCGGTGACGGTTTTCGCCTCAGCAGATCCCGGCGAAAAAGGTATCCGCCTGTGGAATACACAGCTTATCCGCTATGCTGGTTACTGCGCGGCGGACGGCAGTGTTCTCGGAGATCCAGATCAGGTCGCGTTCACAGCGCGGGTAATGGAGATGGGCTGGCAGCCACCGCGTGATCGCTCCGCCTTTGACGTGTTGCCGCTGGTGGTGGATTACCCTGGCCACAAACTGTGCTGGTTCGATCTGCCTAGGCATGCGGTGCTAGAAGTGCCGATATCGCACCCTGAGTTTCGATGGTTTGCTGAGCTGGGGCTTAAATGGCATGCCGTGCCCGCCGTATCCGATCGGGTATTGGTGGCAAGCAGTCACCGTTTCACCGCTGCGCCTTTCAGCGGTCATTACATGGGCACGGAGATCGCCTCGCGCAACTTCGGCGATGAGAGCCGCTACAATCTGCTACCTATCATCGCCGAACGCATGGGGATTGATCGTTCTACGCGTAGCATGCTATGGAAGGATCGCGCTCTAGTCGAAATTAACACTGCTGTGCTACATTCTTTTCAAATGGCGGGAGTGACTATTGTCGATCACCACACTGCCTCCGCTCAATTCATGCAGCATGTTTTGAGAGAGGAAAAATGTGGCCGTAAGGTTCCCGGCGACTGGTCGTGGCTAGTACCGCCGATGTCCAGTTCTGCTTGCCCAGTCTTTCATCGCTACTATGACGACACCCGACCTGAACCAGCCTACCTCGATCAGGAGCGGCCGTGGTGAACCGCTCCACCTGACTGCGCCGATTGAGCATGCAGCGCTTTCATAATGAGTGTCCCTTGGTTATATTTTTGGTCACCACCGCTTGAGTCAGAGTCTCAAGTTGAGAGAGAAGCGAGATTTCTGATGTGATTTCTTTGTTCCTCTACTTTCCGCTCTTGTCGATGTGTATGTTTTACCTTAAGGTTGCGACATGGCTGCGACTGCAAAGATCCGTACAGTGAATGCGATCACCGTTGGTGAATTTTATGAGAAACACCGTGAGGCCCTTGGCTTGGAGTTGATCAGTGAAACTCACGACCTTAATAGATTGATTCGTGAACCTGCCGTGAACCGCCCTGGTCTTGCGCTTGCGGGATTTCTCTCCTACTTCGCGCGAAAACGCATTCAGATTTTAGGCAACTCAGAATTATCGTATCTGGAAAAACTCCCGCCTCTGCGACAAAAAGCGCGTTTTCGTCGACTATGCAAAGAGGAAATTCCGTGCTTGGTCATTTCACGAAATCGCAAAATTTCCACTGAACTAATGGATCTCGCCGCCGAGTTCCAGTTGCCGATTTTCGGCACCTCACAGGTGACCATGAAGTTCCTCAACGCCGCTACTTTGCGGTTGGAGAATGATTTTTCGCCGAGCACGACTTTGCACGGATGCATGGTCGATGTGCGCGGCATCGGTGTGTTGATCATGGGCAAAAGTGGCTCAGGAAAATCAGAGACCGCAATCGGACTCATCGAGCGCGGTGCTTCACTCGTTGCTGATGACATGGTGCGTATCAAGTTCATGGGGGGCGAATTGATGGCTTACTCACCCGAAATGTCGCGCGGCTACATCGAGATGCGCGGCATTGGGATTGTCAACGTCGCGAATTTGTATGGTCTCGCTGCCATCCGTCCCGAGAAGCGACTTGACTTGATCGTGACGCTCAAACCACATGCCGATTTGAACGAAGTCGATCGCTTGGGTATCCAGACCAACACTCTCGATGTACTTGGCCAGCCGATCCCTCACGTGGAAATTCCCGTAGCTCCCGGTCGGGATAACGCTCGGATGATTACCATCGCAGCATTGAATCAGCAATTGCGTCGCCTCGGTTACAACATGGCAGATGAATTCAATCAGCGCATGCTCAAGCACATGAGTGAGTAGTGACTTGAGTTTGAATTTCTGGATACAGAATTAAGCATTAGCCCCACTTAGTGCGAAAAAATTCGAGTGCTTGTTCGCGCGTTTGTAAGCGGCCCTCGAGTTGTTCGGTTTCGATTTCGCTGAGAATATCGGCAAATAAGGAGCTGGGTCTGAGGCCATGAGCGATGAGATCACGACCGCTGATCAGCGGTGGCGGAATGAGTGGCTCACGTGAAAATTCCTCGCGCTTATCTAACAGGAAATGCAGATTGTCAGTAAAACCATTGCTCGATGCGCAATCGACGCGGTGCAGTTCGAGTTCATCGTTAAAGCGAGGGCTGGCCATAAATCGCTTGAGCTTGGCGACACGCATTTGTTGCACGTGCATGAACTGCATGTGGCGAGCGACCATCGGCACCACGGCATCGATGATGTCGTTGGAAAATCTCAGACGGCGCAGCATTTCCTCAGACATCACGGCACCGAGTGCATCATGACCGCTGAAGCGGATGCGTCTATCAGCTTCATCGACGGTGCGCGTGGGTGGCTTGGCGATGTCGTGCAGGATTACGGCGAGTGCTCGTTCGATGGGGACCTCTGGGCCGAGCATTTCGAGCATGATTTTCGTATGCGTGAATACATCACCCTCGGGGTGCCATTCGGGTGGTTGTTCACAGCCCACAAGTTGCATCACCTCAGGCCAAAATTGTGCGAACAATTGCGATTCGGTGAGGAGTTCGAACGCTCGAGCGCGGTGAGGCAGTAGTAGCATTTTGACGAGTTCATCGCGAATGCGTTCGGGGGAAATTCGACCTAGCAGAGGCGCTAATTCGCAGACTGCACGCCAAGTATTTGGTTCTAACGAAAAATCGAGCGTAGTAGCAAACCTGAAGGCGCGCATGAGGCGCAGGCTGTCCTCGGTGAAGCGCTGCGCGGGATCACCGATGGCTCGGATGATGCCATCTTTCAAATCTGCTAGACCACCAACATGGTCAATAATCTCTCCGCTGAACGGATCTTCAAACAAGCCATTGATCGTGAAATCTCGGCGCTGTGCATCATGCTCGGGCGTGGAAAACTCCACGTGATCGGGCCGGCGCCCATCGCTGTATGAGCCGTCGGTGCGAAACGTAGCGATCTCGATGTGATGAGCGTGATGTTTGACAATTACAACGCCGAAGTGCGCACCGACTTCGTTGCTTTTGGGGAAAAGTTTGAGAACTTGTTGGGGCGTCGCTGAGGTGGCGATGTCGTAATCCTTTGGCTCGCGCTGGAGTAACCCATCGCGCACGCAACCACCAGCAAACAAGGCAGTGTAACCTGCATCGCGCAGGACGCGAGCTAGTTCGGTTGCGGATTCTCGGGCTGTCATGGCTTGGGAAACAGGCTTAGGCGATGAGTGGATCGTTCAGAAGGCCGGCGCGCTCAAGAAGTGGCTCGAGGTGCGGACCGCGTCCCATGAACCGACGATAGAGTTCGTCAGCCGGTGCGGAGTTGCCTTTACTGAGTATGTGTTCGCGGAAATCGGCACCAGTGTTGGAATTCAGCACACCTTCTTTTTCAAAGCGCGTAAAGGCATCGGCATCGAGCACCTCGGCCCACTTGTAGGAATAGTAGCCCGCGGCATATCCAGTGGGGGAGCTGAAGAGGTGATTGAAGCGACGGGCCATACCGGGAGCATCGGTGAGCATTTTAACACGATAGGCATCGAGAATGCTGCGCTCGACATCATCGAGATCTTTGCCGAAGTGCGCGTGCGGATTGGTGTGTAGTTCGAGGTCAAGTTTACCGAAAGCGAGCTGGCGCATGAATACGGTTGCGCTCATGTAATTTTTGGCGTTGATCATTTTCTGATAGAGAGCCTCGGGGATGAGTTCGCCTGTCTCGTGATGGCGCGCGAAAAGATCGAGCGATTGACGGCACCAGCAGAAATTCTCCATGATCTGGGAGGGGAGTTCCACGAAGTCCCAGGGAACATTGGTGCCAGATAGTGACTTTACGGAGACGTTGCCGAGTAAACCATGAAGAAGGTGACCAAATTCATGGAATACAGTTTCCACCTCCGAGTGCGTGAACAGTGCCGTCTGGCCATCGACGGGTGGAGTCATGTTGCCGATGATCAGACCGAGGTGTGGCTGGCGAGCAGTTCCATCGTGTGGGGGGAATCCCGTTTCAATCTGGTTCATCCAAGCACCGCCGCGTTTAGATTCGCGAGGATGCCAATCAGCATAGAAAGAGCCGAGGTGCTCCCCAGATTTTGTGTCGCGCAATTCGTAAAATGTGACTTCAGGATGCCAAACCTCGATCTCATGATCGCTTGCATTGGCTGATCTACTATCTTTATCGTAGTAAACCGTTTGTTTTTTCTCGATCTGGATGCCGAAGAGTGTGCTGGCGAGATCAAACATGCCAGACATGACTTGGTCGATCGGGAAATAGGGGCGGAGCGCTTCGTCATCGAGATCGAAGTGTTCCTTCCGACGTTTCTCTGACCAATAGGAAAATTCCCAAGGTTGAAGACCTTCGCAATCGGCATTTGTTTTTTCTGCTTTGTAGGCACAGAGTTCCTGGTATTCATGGCGAAATGCGAGAGCGATGCGGTCGTGCAGATCTTCGGTAAAGGCGAGTGCGGTTTTACCATCGCGTGCCATGCGACGCTGGAGCACTAGATCTGCGAAATTTTTGTGGCCGAGGATCTCTGCTTTTTCCTGACGCAGGCGCAAGATGTCCCATACATTTTGGCTATTATCATGTGGCGCATGTGAGGCGACGTTGACACTGGCTTGCCAAATTTCCTGACGCAGAGTTTCATCGTCTGCGTGTTGCATGACAGGAAACATCGAGGGCTGTTGCAGCGTAAAACGCCAGGCGGGAGACTCATCGGTGCCGTGACCTTTGGCAGCGGCATTCGCCCGAGTCGCAGCAATGGCGGAACTGGGTAGGCCAGATAGACGAGCTTCATCAGTGATCACGAGATCCCAGGCGTTCGTGGAATCGAGGACGTTTTCGGCGTATTGCTTGGTAATTTTGGAAAGCTCTGCATCAATCTCGGCGATGCGTTTTTTCTGCTCGGCAGGAAGGTCGGCGCCGCTGTGCAAAAAATCGAGCACTGTCTCCTTCACATGGCGTTGTTGGATCTCGCTAAGGGAGGCGACAGCATCAGAGGTGGAATAGGCTTTCATTACTGACCACAAGCGATCATTGAGCGGGATCGAGGAGTAGAACTCTGATACCTCAGGAAGCATCGCGTTTAATGCAGCACGTTGCTCGGGCTCATCGGCTACGGAATCGAGGTGATGTAAGCGCCCCCATGCGCGGTTGAGTGTTTCGGTCGCATTTTCCAATGCCCACACGGTATTTTCATAGTTCAAGGATGCGGGATCGAGCGAGTAAATGATGTTGATGCCTGCTTGCGCTTCGGCAAGTCCGATGCGAATATCAGCCTCCACGGCTGTGGGGACAAGTGTGGACCAGCGGACATAAAAATAGGGATCGTTAAACGGATGCATGGCGTAACGCTAGCGATATGTTTCACAAAGGCAAACAGGGATTTGGATAAAATTACGAGCAACGATGGTTTTCTAAGCAGATGAATTGACGGCAACGTAATTGAGACCTATGTTGAGCGCGCAGTGAGGAAACATAGTAAGAAATTTTCACTTTGCTCTCATCATTCGTTCACATATCTGTGCTCAGATCGTAAAACGTTTTTCACTACTCCATGAAGCTTCACAATGACATTCCGCAACACATCGCCATCATCATGGATGGGAATGGGCGCTGGGCAAAAAATCACGGACTGCCTCGCGTGCAGGGACACCGTGCTGGAGCTGAATCCGTGCGCGAGGCGATTGATGCCTGTAAGGAAATGGGTGTGCAATATTTGACGCTGTATGCTTTTTCCTCCGAAAACTGGAATCGTCCTGAGGCCGAAGTCTCCGCCTTGATGATGTTATTGGAGAAATTTCTTGAATCAAAGTTATCAGATTTGATGCGCCAAGATGTGAGGCTCTTGGCAATTGGTCAGCTTGATCGATTGCCCGCAAAAACGCGCGCTACTCTTGATCGTGTGCTTGCCAAAACTGCGGAAAATACCAGTCTGACCTTGGTTCTGGCCTTGTCCTATGGCTCGCGTGAGGAAATCGCCGAGGCCACGAAAAAAATTGCCGCAGAGGTGAAATCGGGGGCCTTGGGGCTATCGGAAATTTCTCCGCAGCTGTTCTCGCGCTACCTCTACACGGCGGACATTCCGGATCCGGATTTGTTGATACGTACTTCGGGAGAAATGCGGGTATCGAACTTTTTGCTCTGGCAGATTAGTTATGCCGAGATGATTATCGTCAACAAACTATGGCCAGAATTTCGCCAGGGAGATTTGTTTGATGCCGTGCGCGCATACCAAAAACGCCACCGTCGATTTGGTGGCGTGTGATTTCGTGGAATGTAGGTTTATCTCGCTGAGGCAACCTGTTTGTTTGTCGTATCTAGGTTCTTTGCAGCTGGTTTTACCGAGCTAATTGGCAGAGAACCTTTGCCCAGGCGGGGTAATGGTTTGAGGCTGGTTGTGAAGGACAATGCCAGCCATGAGAGGAAAAATACAGAACTGAAAGAGACAAAGAGCGATGATTTCATCAGCGAAAATTGGTGTGTATGAAGAAGGGCGCTGTAACCGCAAAAATTAAATTCTCTTTTTGGTTTAATGTAAAGAAAAATTACATAAACACGCTGCTTTTAAGTAACTAGGAGGAATTGTGCCAAAATCATTCGGTGCTTCGTTCTTTCCAGTTTCACATAAATGAAAAAAATTCTCAGATTTTAGTGACTGTCGGCGTGCCGTAGAGTGTGAAACCGGTGCTGCTTTCGATCTTCATGTTGAGCATTTGGCCACTCAGTTGTGAGGCGTCGCCCTCGAATACGACGATGCGGTTTTGGCTGGTGCGACCGCTGAGGCGAGTCTCGTTGTAGCGCGATGGTCCCTCGCAGAGAATCGTTACGATTTTCCCTACTTCAGAGGCATGTTGGCGCATGCAAATTTCGTTTACGGCAGCGAGTAGGATTTGATTGCGTTCCTCCTTTACGGTTTCCTCGATCTGCCCATCCATTTCCGCAGCGGGTGTGTTGCGTCGTTTGGAGTAGCGGAAGATAAATGCATTGGCAAACTCCACCTGCTTTACCGTATCAAGCGTCGCCTGAAAATCATCTTCCGTTTCTCCAGGAAAGCCTACGATGATATCGGTGGTGATTGCGAGGTCAGGTCGAACTGCTTTCATTTTACCACAGATTTCGACGAATTTTTCGTGACGATAGGGACGTCGCATCAACTTAAGAATACGGTCTGATCCGCTCTGCATCGGAAAGTGAATGTGCGAGCACAGCTTGGGCAAATCGGCAAACGCTTGAATCAAGTCATCGCGAAATCCAATCGGGTGCGGCGATACAAAACGCATGCGCTCAAGGCCTTTGATCTCATGCACAGATTCTAATAATTGCACGAAAGGTGACTTGCCTCCAACGATGGGAAACTCGGTGCGTCCATACAAATTCACGATTTGGCCTAACAAGTTGACTTCCTTCACGCCGCGATCGACAAGGGATTTCACTTCGTCGACTATGTGGATGATTGGGCGACTGCGTTCCTTACCACGAGTATCTGGCACGATGCAAAACGAGCAGCGCATGTTGCAGCCCTGCATGATCGAGACGAAGGCACTGACTTGTCGATCCTTGGTGATGTGATCGCGGATGGTATTTTGCGAGCCATCTTCTTCCTCCACATCGCACACACTTGTGCCGCGCAGCGAGAGTTCCGGTTGATCCATGCGCGCCTCGGTACGGCGTTTGATAATTTCATCCACATAGGAAAACACCTTATGGTATTTTTGCGTGCCGACGACTACATCAAGGTGAGGAATGCTCTTGAAAAGATCTTCTCCGCGCGACTGTGCCATGCAGCCCATGAAGCCATAGACGACGTGTGGATTGGTGCGGCGGATTTTGCCCATTTTGTTCATCTTCCCCAAGGCCTTTTGCTCGGCCTGATCGCGCACAGAGCAGGTGTTGACCAGAATCGCATCAGCCTCGGATTCATCCGTGGTGAGCGTGTAGCCGCCTTCCGTGAACATGCGCGCAACCTGTTCGGTATCGCGTTCATTCATCTGGCAACCGTATGTTTTGAAATAGACCTTGGGCATGGGGCTGGGGCAAAGTGAAGCAAAGCAAGTAGGCTGTCAAGGAAGGGGTGGTGAATCGTGCCTTGATTGTCGACGTAGCAGCACACAGATCATGTTGACTTTTGCTGCGTGAGCTGTGGCATTGATTACTTCGACTGCTCTAGCATACGCAGCAGGGGGATTTCCGCGCGTGAGCGGATGTCTTCGGGTAGTTCCACGGTGGGGCTGAGGTTTTTCAGGCAATCGTGGAGCTTTTGCAAGGTGTTCATTTTCATGTAACGGCAATCAGCGCAGGCACAGCGATCGGTTGGTCCAGGGATGAGATTTTTCTCGGGGCACTCGCGGCGTAGGCGATGTAGCATACCGCTCTCGGTGACGACGATGATGTCTTTCACGGGCGCGTTTTTGCAGTAGGTCACCATTTTTTCGGTCGAGCAGACTTCATCGGCTAACAAGCGAACAGCTTGCGTGCATTCAGGGTGAGCGACGACGAGGGCATCGGGATATTCTTCTTTGATTTTGCGGATCGAGTCGCGGGTGAACTCCACATGAACGTAGCACGAGCCTTGCCACAGGTCCATTTTGCGACCGGTTTGTTCCATGACCCAGGCGCCGAGATTTTGATCGGGCACAAAAAGAATGGGTCGATCAGCGGGAGCTTTGTTGACAATTTTTACCGCATTGCCTGAGGTGCAGATCACATCGCAGAGGGCTTTGACGTGAGCGGAGCAGTTGATGTAGGCGATGACGTAGTAATTTTTTTCCGCATGATCTTGGAGGAATTTTTCCAATTGTGGACCAGGGCAGGCTTGTTCCAGCGAGCAACCGGCATCTTTATCGGGAAGTACTACGGTCTTCGTAGGATTGACGATTTTCGCTGTCTCGGCCATGAAATGCACGCCGCAGAAGACAATCACATCCGCTTGGGTATCGCGGGCATGATAAGCAAGACCGAGCGAATCACCGACGTAATCGGCTAGGTCTTGGATATCTCCCGTTTGGTAGTTGTGGGCAAGAATGATGGCATTGCGCTCTTTTTTGAGGCGCAGAATTTCAGCGGAAAGGTCGAGGCTGGACATGAAGGGCGAGTTACACGAAACGTTTGATGAGGAGGGAGGCGTTGTGGCCGCCGAAGCCGAAGTTATTACTCAGGGCAACATCGACTTGTGCTTCGCGAGCGACGTGGGGGACATAGTCTAGATCGCACTGGGGATCTGGCTCATCGAGGTTGATCGTGGGTGGTATGATGTTGTCTCGCATCGCCATTAAGCAGGCGGCGATTTCGACACCACCCGTCGCACCAAGAAGGTGTCCGGTCATGGATTTGGTGGAGCTGACAATGAGGCCATTTTTGGCGTGATCGCCGAATGTTCTCTTGATGGCTTTGGTTTCGCAAACGTCGCCGAGGCCGGTGGAGGTGCCGTGGGCATTGACATAGTTGACTTCGTTGGCATTGATTTTACCATGCTTGAGGGCCATGGCCATGCAGCGTGCAGCGCCTTCGCCTTCGGGGTGCGGTGAGGTCATGTGGTAAGCATCGGCACTGAGTCCGTAGCCAATGAGTTCGGCATAAATGTGCGCACCGCGTTTTTTGGCGTGTTCGAGTTCTTCGATCATCAATACGCCGGCACCTTCGCCCATGACGAAGCCATCGCGTCCGACATCGAAGGGGCGGGAGGCGCGTTGTGGTTCATCGTTGCGGGTGCTGAGAGCTCTCATGTTACCGAAACCTCCGAGGCCGCAGGGGAGAATACTGGCTTCGCCGCCGCCGCAAAGGAAGGCATCGGCATCACCAAATTTGATGATGCGCCAGGCTTCGCCGATCGAGTGATTGGAGGTAGCGCAGGCGGTGACAACCGACATGTTGGGGCCGCCGAAGCCGTATTCCATGGAAATGATGCCGCTGGCGATGTTGGCGATCATCATCGGGATGAGGAAAGGGGAAACGCGACCGGGACCGCGATTGAGGAGCTTGGTGTGCTCTTCTTCGAGGGTACCGAGGCCGCCGATGCCGGAGCTGACCATGACGCCGATTTGATGTTTATCGACTTTTTCGGGATCGAGGCCGGAGTCAACGAGAGCCATGCGCGCAGCGGCGACGGCGAGCTGCACGTAGCGATCGGCGCGGCGGCAGTCCTTGGCGTTGTTAAAATAAGGGGCTGCGTCGAAATTTTTCACCTCACCGGCGATGTGCGTGGTGTAGTCGGTGGTGTCCATGCAGGTGATGCGATCAATGCCGCTGCGACCAGATTTCATGGCTTCCCATGTGCTTTGCAAATCGTTGCCGAGTGGGCTGATGCAGCCAATCCCTGTAATCACTACGCGTCTGTCGTTCATTTGATAAAATGGGCGGATGTCCCCGACAGTTCCTATACGCTGAATGCGGCGGGTGCAAGCTCAAGTGTGGTGTTTTTTCTCAGCGCGGGCGTTGGCACTGGCGACCGCAATGCGGGCAATCGACGATTTTGGCTTTGCTGCGATTTTCCCAAGTGGTGAGGCAGAGAGGGCAGACAAATCGACGTTTTTTGCCTCGGCGCTCGTCATTGTAATGAGCGAAGCGGGAAATCCAACTGAACAGGGTCACCAGCAGAAATGCAGAGATGACCATCAGGAGACAGTATTCAGAGAGGCTGAGTTCGATCATGGTGCGGGTTCCCAAATGATTTCACAGGCGATCCATCCGCTGATGCGGGATGCGGGATCGAAGCGGCATTGCTTGAGCCAGTTTTCCAGTGAGGGCAGGCGTTTGGTGCTTTCCTTGAGACTGGGTATGCATTGTTGGATGTTACCTTGGGGGTTGACTTCAAGCATGTAGCGGACGCCGTTCGTGGGGGTTAGTGGCCCGATATAGTCGGGAATATCGACGGAAAAACTTGAGCGCAAGGGAGACAGCCAGACGATGCGCGGTAAGAGTTGGCTGTTGGTGTTAGTGGCTTCAGGTGAGGTTTTCTCTTCGATGTGATCGAGTGGAGGGAAAATGGCGAGTTGCTCAAAGATGGCGTCGTTTTCAGGCAGGATGACCTCGCGGCGAGTGGGGGGAGTAATGGCGAGTTCGCCTGCAGAGGGCAGCAGTAGATTTTTACTCAAGGCCTCTATGCTACGGGTGTTTTCGATGCGAGATATTTCAGGAAAAGGGGTTTTCTGGGCGATTTTTTCCAACCACTCCTGATTTTCTGTTGTATCAGACACAATTACGAGATTGCCGCTGCGGTTGAGGGTGACGGGAGGAGGTAAAACGCGGACGCGGAGAGTGGCGAGCAAGAGGCTCATGATCAACAGCACGACAGATGCGGCGAGCAGCAGCTGCCAGCGTCGACGGTAATTTCTTCGCCACGAGAATACCCACCGAAAGGATGGGTCGTCATGACGCTTCCGCTTGGGTGGGTTCTCGTTCATTCGGCAGTGGATTCAGTAGGCTTGCCCGTGCCTGCTCCAGCGAGAACGACCCGCAGGCCCTTGTGCATGCAAATCTCGGCAACTTGGCGGAGGGCGTCTGAGGGGACGAGCCGATCAGCGCGGATAACGATCGCAGAATTTTCATGACGTCCACTATGAAATTGTTCATCGAGCAGAGGTTCGAGCTCCTTAAGGCTGATGCTGCGGGTACCCAGGTAGAGGCGGTCAGTGCCGTCTGCGGTCATGGTTACGACGGCGGCCTCTTCAAAGCGTTCGAGTTGAAAGAGTGACGATGGCATGCTCAGGGTGATGCCTGTTTTTTCCTCCAGTTTAGGGCCGATGGCGAAGCACATCAATAGAACGGCAAAGAGATTGAGCAAGGGGACGGCGTAGATAAAGCCGACGCCTTCTGGCAAAGTGCTTTCCAGTTTCATGGATTGGGAGTGGTCTGGGATTTCTCACAAGCGCGTCTTTCCTCCTCGAGGCGGGTGTCACAGACGAGATTGACAATTTCGATGCCTGCGCGCTCAAGTCGATACATCAGGCGGCGGGCTCGACCATGAAAGTATAGGTAGAAAAGATACATGACAATTGCAATCACCAGCCCTAGTGCTGTGGTGACAAGCGATTGGAATACCCCGCTGGAGAGCTCGGCAGGGCCCGCGACCCCGACGCGTTCGTTCATTTTTTGGAAAACATCGACCAGGCCCAGAATGGTGCCGAGCATACCGAGTAGGGGGGTGAGCAGGGCGACGCCGAGGATGGCGCGGATGTTGCGCTCGATGCGGGGCATTTCCATTTGCCCGGCCTCTTGCGCGATGTCACGCAGGTCGGAGCGAATCATTTCGGGGCGGATTAGCACGGTATGTGCGATGCGGGCGACGGGACCTGGGGCGCGTGCGGCCTCGTGGCGAGCTTCGGCAAAAGCTTTTTTCTTGATGTGGTTGCCTAGGCCAATGAGGAGGTCGGCGACATTGATGCGAGCCCGATGGAAAAAAAACATGCGCTCGCAGATGAAGATGCTGCCGAAGATGGCGAGGATCAATTGCACCCAAACAATGACACCTCCTTGTTCGACGATTCCGATAGATTCTGATATTAAGGCCAAATGCATGGCTTTTTTTAGGGCTAGTCGTGGCTTTCGTCAATCCCGCATTGTTATACAATCTCTGAGAGAAAGGGGGTAGAAATCGCCCCCCTAAAACTGAGGAAGACTCTGTAACCAGTTTCGTTGCAATTTGTCGATAGGCTTGTCCTGTCGATTGGCTGCCTCATCAACTGGCTTTGATTTGAATGATTCAGCGTAAGTTCGCGAAGACGCGAAGTGTAGGGGCTTTCTAACGTGCGGGACAAGCCTCCTCCTGTGAGGAAAAACAAAAGCGTCAGAAAAATGGCAACGATGCGTGGCAAAGCGTGAGTTTTATGGCAAATGGAGCTTGTCGAGAAAAGCACAAACTGACACATTCTTTGCGAACTCACTGGTCAAGTCGCGCGTCTGATTCTCTTTGATGCTTGCATGTTATTCTTGCATGACATGTGAGTGTGGTTGGCGGAAAACAGTTCATGGAGTGGGTGGACCTTGAATTGATGCGTTTGGATGAATAGTAAGGGCAGCCGATGCGCCTATGTTGCGCGCCGTTTCTCAAAGAAGCTTCGACCAGCTTCGTTAATAAACCGATTGGCTTGGTCTCTGCGGTTGGCTGCGTCATTTTTCACTACACTTGATGTGCGCAATTGCAAGATCGCGTCATTGCTTTATTGTGACCCAGGTGCCTGCGGTGAATCAACATGAGGAATTTTTAGCTGCTGAGGATGGTCTCTCGTTTGCGGACTTCATGGCATACGCTTTGCATGATCCGGTGCGGGGCTACTATGCTCGTCGTATTTCTGATGTCGGGGCGCGAGGTGATTTTACGACAAGTGCGGAAATTTCTCCAGCTTTGGCAAAAGCCGTGGCAGTATGGGCGGCGCGGGAATTGCGCGAGACGAAGTGCCGAGATTTGATCGAACTGGGGCCGGGTAGCGGAGCATTGGCGGCGGCAGTGTGGAAAGAATTACCGTGGTCTTTGCGTTGGCGAACCCGCTTGCATTTAGTTGAGAGTTCGGTGGGTTTGCGCGTGCGTCAACGCTCTCGAAACGAACTCCGTCATGTGCAATGGCATGAGACGGTAGAGGCAGCACTAGCGTCATGTGGTGGGCGTGCATGTTTGTATTCCAATGAATTTTTCGATGCCTTTCCAGTTCGGGTTTTTGGACGGCAAGGGCAGAGTTGGCGCGAACTTTTTGTGAAAAAATCCGAGCAGGGGATCATGCGGGAGGCGTTTCGTGAGGTAGTAGATTTACCCGATTCGACATTGTGGAGCATATCGCTTGCTGAGGGGCAGCGCGTGGAAGTTGCGGATGCGGTGCGTCTGTGGTTGGAGGATTTTCAACGTGTGTGGCAGGCAGGTTCAATGGTGGCGATTGATTATGGTGATCTTGTGGAGACCTTGTATTATCGTCGATTGCGCGGTACGGTACGTGGATACTTGGCGCAGCAACGAATTGAAGGAGAGGGCATTTATCAAAACATCGGGCGGCAGGATTTGACGGCGGATGTGAATTTCAGTGATCTGATGCATTGGAGTCATGGCTTTGCGGCGCGGCAAAAATGTGAGACGCAGCGGGAGTTTTTACTGCCCCATGCTGATTCATCTCATCGTGGCGATGTTTATGCGGTGGACCCGCTGGGAGCGGGTTCGGCCTTTCGCGTGTGGCATTTACGGAAGCAAGAAAGCTAATCGTATTTTGCCTTTTTCTGCGTTTTGATTGACTTGAGCTTGGCAAAAAATGCGCAGTCATCTAGTTTCGCGCGCTTTCATGAACACATCGTCATCCGTCATCTCCAATATCTCAGGCTACTACTTTGCCAATCTCGTAGGCTTAAAGGAGTGGCGTTCTCGCTTATTGGATGAATGCAAGGAGCAGCAATTGAAAGGCACGATCTTGATTAGCACAGAGGGCATCAATGTGTTTCTCGCTGGGCGCAAGGAGGCGATCGATCATTTGATTACGGTGATCCGCAGCATTCCCGGATTGGGAAATTTTAAGGCTAAATTTAGCGAAAGTGATCATCAACCGTTCAATCGCATGTTGGTGAGGATCAAAAAGGAAATCATCGCCTTTGGGGTGGATGCCGTGAATCCAGCTAACTACACTTCACGTCATCTTTCTGCAAAAACGCTTAAGCAATGGCTCGATGAGGGTCGCCCGATTACGCTGCTCGATACACGCAATGACTACGAAATCAAGCTTGGCACGTTTCGTAATGCCATCCCGATTCGCGTAGATACTTTTCGTGAATTTCCTGATGCCGTGGCGCAATTGCCCGAGGAGCTGAAGAAACAACCGATTGTGACCTTCTGCACTGGTGGCATTCGCTGTGAAAAAGCGGCTCCTTTCATGGAGTTGCAGGGCTATGAAGATGTCTATCAACTCGATGGTGGCATCTTGAAATACTTTGAAGAAGTCGGCGGTGATCACTATGATGGTGAGTGCTTTGTATTCGATCATCGAGTGGGTCTTGACCCGAGTCTGCGCGAAACAGCGTCAGCGATATGTTTTCATTGCCAAGCTCCGTTAGAGGAAGAAGAGCAGCAAGATCCTCGCTTCGTCGAAGGGGTTTCTTGCCCATATTGCTATGTCGATGAGCAGCTGAAAATGCAGCAGTCACTGGATAAGCGGCGCACAGATCTTGCCCGTGTGGTTCACCCTTTGCCTGGTTCCATTCCCTACGAAAACATTCGTCCGATCGCGGTGAAGGAGGATTTTGATGGTTGGACTCTGAGCAATCTTTTAGAAAAGTTATTTCCGCAAATCGAGCTTGCTGAGTGGCAACAGCGGCTTGCCGCAGGGCGTTTTCGTCATCAGCATGGGTATGTTGTTGATGGCAGTCAAGTGGTGCGCGCAGGTGAGCGCTACGAGCAAACCATGACCTTGTCGGCAGAGCCTGATGTCAATGCGGACATCCGTTTTCTCTACGAAGACGCGGCATTGATCGTGGTGAGAAAATCAGCGCCGCTGCCGATGCATCCTTGTGGTCGATACCATCGCAATACTCTGCAACATATCATCAATCTCGTGGTGCATCCGGCGCCGCGTCCGGCCCATCGCTTAGATGCCAATACCTCAGGCCTTGTTTTGTTTGCTCGCACTAAACATATTTGTTCGCAGCTTCAATCTCAATTCATCACGGGCAAAATCGAAAAAACCTACCTCGTGCGGGTGCAATGTCAACCAACCTGGAATCACCACGTCTGTGAGTTGCCGATTTCTCAAGGGCCTGCTGTGGCTGGTTCGCGCGTGGTGGATGAAAAAGATGGATTGCCCAGCCGCACTGATTTTTCCGTGATCAAACGTGATGTCGATGGCACCGCCCTGCTTGAAGCGCGTCTGCATACCGGCCGTACCAATCAAATCCGCGTCCATCTCTGGCATCTCGGATTTCCCGTCTGCGGAGATGCCACCTATCTTGCGGAAGGTCAAGTAGCCGCTACGCAGACCTTGGATGTCGATACCGCGCCGCTGCAGCTTCACGCATGGAAAATTTCCTGTCTTCACCCGCTTAGCAAGCAGCGTGTCGAGTTCACCGATGTACGTCCCGCATGGGCTAATCTGTGATCATTTTTCGTGCTGACAGACAGGGGGATCTTTTGTTTGCAAGCATTGCGTGGTGCATGCCATGAAAAAAACTACTTGCCATAATCTGGTTTCTGCCGTAACGATGCCATCCGCAAGAATCGTCACATGAAGCTTTATCATTTACTCACCCCCAGTCACATCCTGCCCGAGTTGCTCGCGGTGGATCGATGGCAGGCGCTAAATGAGTTGCTGGATCATCTCGTGACTCTTGGCGATTTTTCTCCTGAGTGGAAAGAGGAGGTCAAGGAGAGCTTACATTTACGGGAGACGATGATCAGCACGGGAGTCGGCGGTGGTGTGGCGATACCGCACGCATTCTCCGAGCACATTGATGATGTAGTGGCGGTCTTTGGGCGGTCCCAACAAGGGATTGATTTCGCCGCGCAGGATTCCAGTGCCGTGCACTTTATTGTGCTTTTCATTTCACCCCGCAAGTCCTATCAAAAACACCTACATGCCCTTGCGGCGATTGCGCGCATGTTCACGAAGATGGAGACTCGCGATAGCATGCTTCAAGCGCGTGATGCAGATCAGCTCTATCAGCTTTTTCGTCAGAAAAATGTCATCCTCAAGTGCGAATAAGTTCGTTTTTTCGCGTTTGGTTTGTTATCATTTTTTATCATGAATGACATCATCGTAGGCATAGACCTCGGCACGACTAACTCCGCTATCGGTGTGGTGGACTCTGGGTTTCCTTTGTTGTTAGCTGATGATGGGGGCAAGCGCATCATGCCGAGCGCGGTGTGGTATGGCCCCAGCGGAGAGATTGAAGTTGGTCACAAAGCTCTGCGCCGCCGACCGATCGAGGGCTCACGCGTGATTACTAGCGTGAAGCGCCTGATGGGGCGGGAATTGTCAGTCGAGGAAAGTGAGAGTCTCGGAGGAAAAACGGCAGAGCAGGTGAGTGCTGATATTTTGCGCGAGCTCAAGCGCCGTGCTGAATGGCGGCTCGGTAAGGCTCTCACAAAAGCAGTGATCACTGTGCCTGCTTACTTTCATGATGGTCAGCGGAATGCGACCAAGCGAGCGGGCGAACTCGCGGGCTGGGAAGTGGTGCGTATACTCAACGAGCCGACTGCCGCGGCGCTTTCCTATGGGCTCGATCAACTCGGCGAGCGCTCACGTGTGGCGGTCTATGATCTGGGTGGCGGGACCTTTGATCTATCCATTTTGGAAATGCAAGATGGAGTGTTTCAGGTTCTTTCTACACACGGAGACACGCAACTCGGAGGCGATGATCTGGATCGCGTTCTTGCAGAAAAAATGATCGGTTTGGCTGGCCTTGAGGCTGCATCAGTCGGGCATGATGCATGGATACGTTGGCGCGTGGAGGCGGAGCGTGTGAAGTGTGCATTGTCCGAGCGCGAGCTTGAAACATTTGCGATGCCATTTTTCGATGGGGCTAACAGTTTTTCTCGAGAGGTCACAAGAGTGGAGTTTTCCGAATGGATTCAGCCCTGGGTCGCCCGCACGCTTTCTTGTTGCCGCCGTGCATTGAGCGATGCTCGATTGGAGTCTAACGAGATTGACGCGTTGGTGCTGGTCGGTGGAAGCTCGCGCATTCCTGTCGTGCGCACGGCGGTGGAGTCTTTGTTTGGGCGCGTGGCAGATCTTTCGCAACATCCTGATGAAGCTATTGCTCTGGGGGCTACGATTCAAGCGGGTGTCATCAGCGGTGCGATGAAACACCTAGTCTTGTTGGATGTGACGCCACTTAGCCTGGGGATTGAGACGCTTGGAGGCTTGATGAACGTGCTCATTCCAAGAAATACTACCATCCCTTGCAAAGCGGGTGAGCTCTTTACCAACGCCGTACATGAGCAGAAAGCGATGCGCGTACGCGTGCTCCAAGGCGAGCGAGAAATGGCGCGCGACAACTGGGAGTTGGGCAGTGTGGATATACCCTTCAAGCCCGCAGCCAAAGGGCAAGCTCGCATCGGGGTGCAACTTCACATCGACGAAAACGGCATTCTTGAGGTGCTGGCGCGTGATGTAAAGACGGGCATCGATCAGATACTCACGATCCGCAGTTCTGCTGTCGATGTTAGTGATGAATCGGTGGAAAAAATGGTGGGCGATTCCGTCGAACACGCGTTCTCTGACATGGCAGAGCGAATTTTTACCGAAGCAAAACTCAAGGCCGAGGAGCTTCTTCCCGCCGTCGAGCAAGCGCTCGAATTGGGGCGTCAATGGCTCAGCGCGAAGGAAATCAAGACCATTGAAAACGCACGTGCTGAGGTCTGCCAAGCATTGCTCGAGAAGGAGCCAAATTCGCTCAAAGCAGCTGTGCAACGGCTGGATACTGCGACCGAAGCTCTCGCTGCAAAAATTGTTCAGCAAGCCATGGATGAAGCGCTAGATCGACAGCTTTCTTCGTAAGATTTTTCTTATTAAGCTTGATAATTAAGTTACGAGGAAGACACGGATGTAGTGATCGTCAAGAAAAATGAAATTTTTTCTGGTATTTCCCGCAATTTTTGCCAAAGTGTCGCCGTCACACCTATGTCTGAGAATAAACTATACCGCAAACCCATCAATGTCGCGCGTGGTCGCCAGTTGGAGTTGTCCCACGACAGCTTTGTAGGTCAGTCTGCTTTATCTGGGGACCTAGAAAGCAAGTTGCGAGATCAACAATCTCGCCTCGCGCAACTCGAAAACGAACGCGAGGAAATCGAGCGTCAAGCGCAGGCCCTAGAAGAGCTGAACTCGAAAAAGCACGTCTTTTTGTCTACTCAGGTCGAGGTGACCGAGAAACTTACTAACGCCTGTACACTCATCGATCGCGAATTGCTCACGATCCGCAAGGAGTTGCAAGAGCTTGAGCAGTGTCGTCAAGCATTTGACAGTCGCCTCAAAAAAATCGCTAAGTTTGATCCCGAGTCGTGGAAAAAAGAGAATCTAATCGATGATCTCGATAAAGCCATCACCATCATTGACTTGGCGGCAGATGAGTATGAGCAGGCGGGTAAGCATTTCGCATCCATGCGTTCAGGCGGGATTTTTGGCACTAGCAAACGTCGCAGGACCGCAACCTTTGATGCCGATACGGGTGAATTCCTCTCTCAAGTCAAAAATGGCCTCGCTTTCAATCTGCCGATCATCACAATCTCTCTTATTGTTTTAGTGATTTATCTGTTGAAGTAATTTTCTCCATGTCTAACAACCGCGATACTGGTTTACCGGATCTCCGGCGCTTGCAAGATGACAAAGCGGCTGTGGAAGCGGAAATCCGTGCCCTACAGGATCTGCCTCAGCGATTGCTTCGTGAGCAGCAGGAGCGGATGACCACCTTGCCGCCCTCAGATTTAATCGAGACCCGGCGCAAGGAAAAAGTGTTTGATGATCGTGTTTCAAGAACCGAAGTCATTAACCAAAAGCGGGAAATCACCCGCAGCCTATTGATCATGGTATTATTGGTCATCGCGGCGCTTGTTATGCTTTGGTGGGCTTATTCCTCGCTTCAGCGTTTCGGGATTTTGTGATTTTGTGATTTTGTGATATTTCGCGATCTTGACGATTATCATTACACTGATAGATTGCATCATCACTAATCGTATTTACACAGTCCTATGAATTGTTTCCTATTGATCACATCCCTAGCGATTTTTTGCCTTGTGCCGGTATCTGCCATTGATTTTGTTCACGAGGTTTCGCCGATTTTGAAAAAGCATTGTGCCGATTGCCACATGGGCGATAAGCACAAAGGCGGATTTGCGATGAATACGCGTGAGGAATTGATGCGCGAAAACGATGATGGACTTGTGCTCGAATTGGGCAATAGCAAGGATAGCTTGATGATGCATTTGATTCTCTCTGAGGATGAAGACGAGCGCATGCCACCTAAGGGCAATGGATTGAACGAGAAGGAAATCGCTACAATCGCGGCATGGATCAATGCGGGTGCTCCGTGGGAACCAGGCTTTACCTTTAAGAAAAAAACCTACGAGCCACCCTTGCGCTTGAAGCGTCCCGTTTTGCCAGCGGCACAAAATGGTCGCACGCACCCATTGGATCGCATCATCGATGCTCATCTCACCAAAATTCGAGCCACGGCTCCGATAACCATTGAAGAAGCATCTTTTGCGCGTCGTGTGCATCTCGACATCGTTGGTCTTTTGCCGGACCCCACGGCCCTTCAGAGCTACCTTGCTGATGCAGATCCTGCCAAACGCGAAAAACTCGTTGCGAAGTTATTAGAAAATCAGCAAGATTACGCATCACATTGGATGTCGTTTTGGAATGACCTGCTGCGCAATGACTACGTTGGTACGGGATACATCGATGGCGGTCGCAGTCAAATCAGCGCTTGGCTCTACCAGTCGCTCTTCGATAACAAGCCCTACAACCGCTTTGCTAGCGAATTGATCGCTCCTGATCAATCGAGCGCGGGATTCGCCAATGGCATCAAATGGCGTGGCGAAGTCAGCGCCGGTCAGACCGTTCCGATTCAGTATGCGCAGTCCGTCGGACAAACATTTTTAGGCATCAATCTCAAATGCGCCTCCTGCCATGATTCCTTCACCGATCAGTGGAAACTAACCGACTCGTATGGTCTTGCCGCCGCATTTTCTGCCGATAAAATTGAGATCGCTCGCTGCGATAAACCAACCGGAAAAATCGCGGAACCCTATTGGCTTTATCCTGAGCTGGGCAAGATCGATCCCTCACAGCCTCCCGCTGTGCGCCTCAAGCAAGTCGCCGAGCTCACCACCATGCCTGCCAATGGCCGATTTAGCCGCACCGTTGTCAATCGTCTATGGCACCGGCTCATGGGGCGTGGCATTGTTCATCCCGTTGATGCTATGGACTCAGAGCCTTGGAACGCAACGCTCCTCGATTACCTCGCGATCTACCTAGTGGATAATCAATACGACCTCAAAAAAGTCATTGCCCACATTTGTTCATCTCAAGCCTACCAATCGAAGACTGAGACTCTGCTGGTTGATGAGGAATCCAAGTGGAAATACGCCGGCCCACGTGCCAAGCGCATGACAGCAGAGCAATTCGTCGATGCCATCTGGTGCATCACAGGAACTGCGCCGCCCCAAACTGATTTTGCACCGCCATTGCCCAGCAATCAAGCTTCCGCGGCACGCGCCTCGTGGATTTGGATCAACGATGGCGTGCAGTCCCCCGCAGGCGAGACCATTGGGCTGAAAAAAACCATTGAGCTCGCAACATTACCCCAAGCTGTGCGCGCCGTCATCACCTGTGATAACCAATTCATCCTGCACATCAATGGCAAAGAAGTAGCTCGCAGCGATAATTGGATGGTGCCCCAAGTGCTCGATCTGATGCCGCATCTCCGCACCGGAGCCAACGAGATTTTTGTCTTAGCCAAAAATGCGGGAGAGGCTCCCAATGGGGCCGGTTTCTACTTTCAAGCGCACATGCAGCAAGCAGAAAAAACTGCACTTCTCGGCTCTGATGATAGCTGGATTGCCGCAGTTGCACCCAGCGGAACTGTCGCCGCAGATGCCACATGGCAGCCTGCTGTGAAAGTGCCGAATCAAAATACATGGAATCAAAATGAGGCGGTTATGCAAGGTGCTCACACTCAGATGATGCAAGTTGAATCCTTGCGTGTCCGTGCCGCATTGATGAAATCCGATTTGCTCATGCGTTCGCTCGGGCGCCCCAATCGCGAACAAATTGTCAGCTCGCGTCCGAACGATCTTACCACCTTAGAGGCCATGGATTTGAATAATGGCAATATCCTCGCTTCGATGTTAGAGCGTGGTTCAGATGCCATCATCAAACGCTTTGGCACCGATCCCTCGGCTCTGGTTGACGGCTTGTATGTCCAAGCACTCTCTCGCCTACCAAGCGCAGAGGAAAAACAAATTTCGCTAGAGGTGCTCGGAGCTACACCCACACCCGCCAGCGTTCAGGATTTCCTATGGTCTCTCTTCATGTTGCCCGAGTTCCAACTCATCCGTTAATCCAACTACTATACTCATCGTATGAATAATCGTCGTGAATTTCTTAAAGCCCTTAGCGCAAGCACCACAGCTGCACTCATGGCCCGCGCTCCTCAGATGTTAGGTGCCGATCTCATTCATCCTGCAGCTAAGGCGGACAGCTGCATTTTGTTGTGGATGGCAGGCGGCATGGCAGCTCCCGAGACCTTTGACCCGAAGCGTTACCAGCCCTTTGAAAAAGGTGTTTCGATGTCGAACGTGCTCAGCACTTTTCCCTCGATCCGTACCGCCGTGGATCATATCAGCATCTGTCAAGGCTTGGAAAATATCGCCTCGGTCATGGATCGTGGCACTCTGATCCGTTCGGCAGTGCAGCCCGATCTTGGTTCGATTTTGCACTCGCGTCACCAATACCACTGGCACACGGGCTACGTGCCGCCTCAAACCGTCGCAGCGCCACACATCGGCGCCTGGATGGCGAAAGTCCTCGGCCCCAAAAATTCAGTCATGCCTGCCTTCATCAACATCGGTCAGCGACTCGAAGGTGTCGGCGAGTCAGAGGAACTCAAGGCCTTCACTACGGGTGGATTTTTTGGTGCGGAATTTGGCCCAATGAATTTGCCCTACCCCGATCAAGCCTCTGCCTCGGTGCGTCCGCCCATGGGAATGACCCCCGAGAGATTCCAAAGTCGCCGCGCCCTACTCTCGAAGTTGTTAGATAAATCGCCTCACCGCGAATACCTCTCCGATCATCAGCAAGAGTCCATGCTCCGTTCGTTAGAAAACGCCCATCGTTTGCTTTCTGCAAAAGAGCGTGATGCTTTTGACATCACACTGGAGCCGAAGGAAAGCTATGATCGCTACAACACGGGACGCTTCGGGCAAGGTTGCTTGCTGGCTCGCCGTCTTGTGGAAAATGGCGCGCGCTTCGTCGAAGTCACCACCGAGTATGTGCCATTTTACCAATGGGATACTCATAAAGATGGCCATGCCACGGTGGAAAAACTTCATAAGGAAATCGATCAACCGATCGCTCAGCTCATCAAAGATCTTGAAGCTAAGGGGCTGCTTGATCGCACTCTCGTGATTGTTGCCAGTGAGTTCTCGCGCGATGCGATGATGGAAGGCGGCCCCGGATCCAAGGCCGGTGACCAAGCAACCGTCAAAGGCGATACGCTCGAAACCCCGGCTCACTACGGATTGCATCGTCACTTCACCCAAGGATCCAGCGTGCTGATGTTTGGTGGTGGTGTGAAAAAAGGCCACTTGCATGGCGCTACTGCCGATGAACGTCCGCTTATCGCGATCAAAGATCCTGTCACTATCCCTGATCTGCATGCCACCATTTTCACAGCCATGGGTATCAGCCCGAAAACGGTGTATGACGTCGAGCAGCGCCCCTTTTATGCAACACTCGATGGCAAGGGCAAATCCGTCGACTCGATCTTTGGCTAACGCAGATCCGATACATGCCTTAGCTTGGAAATCGTGGATGATGCTGAGCATTTTTTGCCAAGTCCGACCCATGACTTGTTTATCAGTTGCCAAATTCCTAAGATTGGTGCTACTGTTCACTCGATGAATTCATTGATCGAGAAATTGGAGCAGGCTGTGAGTCAAGGGTATTTGTTAGACTCGGCTTTGTTCAATATTAAGGCCTTGTTGCAAGGAGTCAGCGGCGATTTTTCTCAACGCGTCATTGCTGAATTGGTTGATGGCGGTCACTGGTGCGAGCTCAATGATCGATTTTTCAAAACACTCGTATTCGGCACTGGTGGTCTGCGCGGTCGTACCATTGGCAAGGTCGTAACAACGCTCGAACAAGGGCAGGGTGGGGTAAATGGGCGTCCTGAATTTCCTTGTGTCGGCACTGCTGCAATGAATTTTTTCAACCTCAGTCGCGCGGTGCGCGGTATGGTGGTTTATGCGAAGCGCCATGTCGGCAACGAGCGCAAGGCACGTTTGGTCTTTGCGCACGATACCCGCCATTTCTCGCGTGATTTCGCCGAATTTTGTGCAAAAGTCGCCACCGATCTCGGCGCAGATGCTTATTTGTTTGAGGGTGCTCGCAGTACGCCACAGCTTTCCTTCGCCATTCGCGAGCTGCGCGCTGATGCCGGCGTGGTGCTCACCGCCAGTCACAATCCCTCGCACGATAACGGCTTCAAGGCCTACTTCAATGACGGCGCGCAAATTGTCGAGCCGCATGCCTCCGCAATCATCGCCGAGGTCAATGCTCTCACCACAGAAATCTACGATGCTCTGCCTGCAAATGAGCGAGGTTTGATCACGATCCTCGGCGCAGAAATGGATCGACTTTACATGGATCGCTTGCGTTCGCTGCTGATGCGTCCCGAATTGTTAGATGGCACCGCCACCAAGGTTGTGTTCACAAATCTTCATGGTACGGGCGGAAAAATCGTCGTTCCGATGATGAAGGAACTCGGGTTTGATGTATTGACCGTCGCCGAACAAGACGTCGAGGACGGACGTTTCCCCACTGTGGATTCACCCAATCCCGAAAATGCCCCAGCTTTGAAAATGGGCATCGATCTCGCTGAAAAAGAAGGCGCAGAGATAGTCATCGGCACCGATCCAGACAGCGATCGCATGGGCATCGCTGCACGCAATTCATCAGGCCAAATGGTACTACTCACAGGCAATCAGATCGGCTCGCTGATGGCATGGTATCGCGTTAAGACAGCGTTCGAACTCGGCTGGATCAACGACGCCACACGCAGCCGTGCCGTGCTAATCAAGACTTTCGTTACGACCGAATTACAACGCGCCATCGCTGATCAATTCGGTCTTCGCGTGGTGGATACGCTCACCGGCTTCAAATACATTGCGGAAAAACTTCGCAAGTATGAAAACACCATACCCATTGGGAAAATTGCTGATTTCCCCGGCGATGGCTATCGCTCACTCTCCGAGGATCAATCACGCCAGTTGCGTCTCGAATATTCCCGCTTTTTCGTCTTCGGTGGCGAGGAAAGCTACGGCTACCTCGGCTGTGATTTCGTGCGCGATAAAGACGCCAATGGTGCGGCGGTTATGTTTGCGGAAGTCGCGGCCTACGCAAAGAGTCAGTGCATGAGCATTCCAGAACTGCTCGATCAGATCTATCAGGAATTCGGTTACTACCTCGAAGTCGGAAAATCTCTGGTCATGGAAGGCGCCGATGGCGCAGCAAAAATCTCGGCATTGGCAGCCTCGTATGCAGCACAACCACCCAGCGAGTGCGACGGATCAGCTGTGGTTCGCCTTCGCGACTTCGCCGCGCAAGATTTATTCGACGATGAAGGCGACGCTTTACCGAAGGAGAAAATGCTCTTCGTCGATCTCGCAGATGGCCGTCGCTTTGCCGTGCGCCCCTCTGGTACGGAGCCGAAAATTAAGTTCTACCTGTTTGGCAGTGCGGCGAAGGATCTTGCACTCGATCAAGCCAAGATCCAGGTCAAGTCTCGCCTCGAAGCCCTCTGGGCTTGGATTGAAAAAGACGCAGCCAGCCGCTTAGTCGTGTTGTAGTCGTTCAGCCCAGAGGCCTCACAAAGCTTGCTCGCTCAGCGCTCAATGCTGAACCCCTTCACGCCTTCGAGCGGTGGGATTACTTGGGCGTGCATGGACTGAATGTGATGAGCAATAGATGATTCCTCCGTGAGCTCATTCAAAAATGCTTCCAGTTCAGTGCTGGTTTCGGCCATGATTTGCAATTCCACCGTGCCGTCAGGCATGTTTTTGACCCAACCGCAGACGTCATACGAACGCGCAATTTCCTTGGTGGCATAGCGGAAGCCGACACCTTGAACTTTTCCAGCAAATACAATTCGTTTGGCAACCATGGGCGAGGCATGTGATGCACGTTTCACACCATAGAGTCGAAACATTTTTTTGGAGCTGTAATGATTGTCATTCATTGATTTTTTCTGGAAAATAGCTTAAAATACATGCGATGTGTACTTTTTGTATTTACATTAGTAAAAAAAATCGTAATGTAATTTTAAATACTTCGTTGCCCCCTATGCACGCATTCCACTCCCATCGCTCTCTTTTGCACCTTCGTTTGAGCTCGCTCGCGCTCTGGGGCATGCTGGTATTTTTTTTGTTATCCATGGGAATGGGTCTGGTGGCAGTCGTGCAAGCTGATTTTTTGGCGATGAAGAGAACGTTTTTTTGTGAGTGTCTTGTAGTGGTACTGGCGCTCCTCCATCGGCTCATGGCGGGGAGCGCCAGTTGCCCACTATGTCGCAATCAGCCTCTCGTAGCGAAGGGCTGTCAGAAACATCGCAAAGCCCATCGATTGCTGGGCAGCTATCGCCTCGAGGTCGCTAGCTCGGTGCTGTTGCACAATTCTTTCCGTTGCCCTTATTGTGGCGAGTCTTCGCGTTGCTGTGTCCGCGATCGAGGCGCCGTATACGAAGAATTAGTGCCGCCAACGAGCACCAAACATTCTCCCCCTCCCCCATAAACTTCCTTGTTCTAATTCGGCTTGGCTCGTTATCCCCACATGCGGCCGATGCAGAGCGAGGAAAAAATAAAACCCAACCCCGTCGCGCAATGCCCTCTGAGCACGGCGGGGTCATTTTTTTATGGAAAAATCGAAATTTCGAGACGCTCATTTTGCGATACGCCGAAATGATCTCCCCACGTCAAATGATCTTCATTTCTTGCTCAGATAGAAGTAATATGCGCAAAAATTCGATCCTAGGGAATCTTAGGATGTGGGTCACCAATTGCACAGATTTTTGATTTGAGCTTTGTGGCGAAATCGTGGAACATGGGCCGCGATGAAATATATTCTGGCCGCCTTTTGTTTGTTGTTGATCTCTTGTGCTAAGACACCAGAGGGCCTGACGGTATCGACCTACCACCTCCGCGAGTCGATGTTTCAGGAGAATGACGACCCGATGGTGCGCGGAGAGGTGCAGCGATATTTACACGGAACCGTGACGGTAGAGGAGCGTCTACAAAAAATTGGACAATACTATCACGTCACCTGGAAACAGTCAGATCAGCAGCCAACGGATCTTGTGGACAAGACGGAAGTCGTATTCGAATATATTCAAGCAGCTAGCGGCAGCCAGATCAAGCGCATCGTGCAGCGAGCTCAAAGCCCCGCTCAAGTGGATGCCTATTTTACCATAGCCGGCAATGATTACGCCAAAAATGGCAGAGTCCTTGCCTGGCGCATAAGCGTGCGCAACAATGGGCAAACACTAGACAGCAAGCAATCATACCTCTGGCGTTGATCGCTAGACGAACCTGTTTTTCAATTCATCACAAATCCATTTATTAAAAGGCACGATGCAAAATCAGATGCAATGTCCAAACTGTGGAATCCAGCGCACTGTGCAACATTCCTCGGTCAGCAGCTTATATGCTTGTTCTTCGTTGGTGTGCATTTCGAAGTCGGTTGATCGGCGCATGAGCGATGGCTTCACGCATCGCGCCCAATTACACCGACGAAAAAGTCAGTAATTCCGCTGGGTTGCGCGACGATAAGAATTTCTATCAGGTTCCTGTCGCTATACAACCGAGTAACCCAGGCATTGCAGTAATTGACGCAGAGACAGATTCAGTCGTCTGGGTTATCACGCTGCGCATAAAATGTGTCCCATGCAATCAAGAGTGTAGATCTTCATAAATGTCTGCCGAGAGACTGCACGTAGGGTGATCAGAAGTGAATTTCGCTGAGCTATTGCTCACTAGCGTCGGTGGGGTTATTCAGCTTCATCGCGCGTTTTCGGCTGATAGAGTAGAATCGCGGAGCTGCCGTAGTGACGACGATCAATCAGATTCCACTGGGAATGCTCGGGAGAATTGGTGGATTTTGCGACCTCGGCATAGAAAATGCCATCGTCCGCGAGCCGGGGCAGCAGCAATTCAGAATTCAGTATTTTGCCGATGTTCTCGGTGTCAAGAGGATGCTTGGCGTATGGAGGATCGGCAAAAATGAGATCATAGCGCTGGGTATCTTTTTTCAGAAAGGAAAGGACTTCGGCATGGATAATGCGGTGACCTTGGAGCCGTGTAGTATCACAATTTTGGCGGATGACCTTGACGGATTGATGGCTTTCGTCGACGAAGGTGCAAGAGCTGGCACCACGGCTGAGCGCTTCCAAACCGAGAGAGCCAGAGCCGGCGAAAAGATCAGCGACGCGGGCACCGATGATGCGCTCGCCGAGAATCGAGAACATGGCTTGGCGCACGAAGTCGGTGGTGGGACGGGCGACGGCGTGTGGGACTTTGATGGCCATGCGGCCTGCGCTTCCTGCGATGATTCTCATGGGCTGTGGGAGTTGCGTGTGTTCCAGAGGGAAATCATTTTTTTCAGATCGAGCAAGTGTTTTCCTTGGTCGACAGAGATCCAAGGCTGCGTGATGCTGCCGCCTAGCAAAAGATCAATCACGCGGCGATCTTCGTTGTAGAGGGGCGCGAGCTTGACGCTGAGCTCGGCGGACGTCGCATGGATCTTTTCCTCTAGGGCTGTGGCATGTCGGCGTGATGCCAGAAAGCGGCTGTTGAGTGAAAAGTTTCCATTCCCTAATATGGTGCCATGAGCTAGGAGGGCTGTATCATCGCCAAGGGCGAGAAATTCCACAAAGTGTAGCGCGGACTGTGCGAGGATGAGGCGTTGGCGTATGAGAAAAAAATCTTGTCCTTGTCCGCGCAGCGAGCGCAAGCGGACTTTGCGCGCTTGCGCGATCGACTCGCCGCTCCATGTGTCGGGCGCGAGCAGTAGGCCTGTAGCACAGTGCAAGGATTCCATTTCCTCGGCGCTTGCAAAGTAAGGAAGCGAGGACTGCAGTGCTGGGGATTCCCAAGGCTGCTGTTTTTGCTGTATACCGATCGAGAACGGTAGACCAGGGAGTTTTGCAAATTGCGCTTGGATTTCGAGAGAAAAGCCCGCGATCTCCAGCGGTAGAATCGGTGTTTCCAGAACGGGCGACTTCCATTGCAAGGGGATCTTCATATTTTTACCAACTGGTTGGTTTAAAATGAAAAGATTTCCTAGGGTGATTGAACCTTCGGCTTGATCTCCTTGAAAGGGAATGGAGCATTCGAGGTTTTTAGATTGAATCAAAGATCGACCAGAGGCAGCATGGAAAAGTGTGATCTGCACTTTACTTGCGTAAAACATACCAGTTGGTTTTTCATTGGCTCGTGGAGCAGTTCGTAGGCTTGGCTGCGGAGCAGGGGGCGGCGTGGCGGCTGGGTTGAGGTTTTTTGGCGCCTGTGCGATGGCATCTTTCGTGGGTGAATTGGGCGGCGCTTGCTGAGCTACGACCACAGGTGCTGCTGTGGATAGACCTGAGTTGCTTCTTTGGCTGGCGGCGAGTGAAGCTATGAGCTCGATGGGAATGTGCAGAGTAGGGCGCGTGATCTTGACAGCTGTGATCTCGCGTCTGCCATGCATCAACTCGCGCCAATCGGGCTGGATGGCGATTTTCTCGATGAAAGCAAAGTCGTGGGTTGATGGGGAGCTTGTTGCGCTGGCTTTTGGTAGGTCAACTGGCTGGGCGAGGCGAAGATTTTTGATCCAGAATTTTCCGCCGGGTATCCATCCAGCGGATTCGATGCTGGTGGCTAGCCCGATGCGGGTCTCGATCATTCTCTCAAGCCAGCCACGCCCCCAAGGGCTGTGCATCCAGAGGTTGCTCAGTAAAACGAGGAGGAGCAGCAAGAGAAAAAGCGTGATCATACTGCGAAATAAGAATCGGTGCATACGGTTCCGCTGAAGCCCAGGCTCGGCGGGGGCGCCAATCAAGGGTGGTTCCTCCATGAATGAGGCGGTAGCTTACTTGGATTTCGCAATGCGGATGACCAAACTCTTATCGAGTAGCCGTGTGCCAGCGCTGGTGTTCTCTTGGGCTCGATAAACGATGAGGTGGTATTTTCCGTCATTGGTGGATCCAACAGCAACGTTTTCTTTAAGCTTGGAGAGAGTGGTTTCTTCCTCGAACTTCCATTCCTTGCCTTTCCATCCACCGAGGATGCTCATAGGGTCGGCATCGATGTCAGGCAAGCGCTTGAGAACGCCATTGGATGACTTCCAGTTGTCTTCTTTTTCCGAAAATCGCAGCGACGAGATGGACGCAGCTGGCCCCGCGCCGAGCAGGTTCCAGCGGCCATCGCTCGTGAGACGCAGCATCATGCCGATCTCATGGGCAACCTTGAACTCGCGTTTGTTCCAAAGTGCGATGTATTCATCATACTCAGATTGGGTAAGGCCGAGCTTTTCATGAAATGGCAGCGGCACACCAGGCTTAGAGGTCTTGGCGTGTTCAGCAAACCAAGCAGGATCTTTTTTCGTGCTCTCTTCGACCTTGCTGATGTACTTCTCGATTTCGGGCGGAGGCACTACTACGACAAGTTCTGCTTTCGTCGGCTCATTGGGCTTCAATACGTCTTTGAATAGTGCAGGGACTTCTTGGGCGAGAGCTTGTGTGCAGAATGCCAGGGCGAAAAGCGGACGGAGCAGACGGTGTTTCATGAGAGTGCATCCGTAGTGGCGGACGGGCAGAGCATGGTTGAGGAATCGCGTGATTTCAAGACGCAAATCATGGGCTGTGTGAGAATCTTGAAACGGTAACATTTATGAAATTAAAATGCAATTATGCCATTGCGTTTTTCCCTAATTCCGATTTACTCGCGCTGCTATGAGTAAGTTCCATTATTTCGCGCTGTGCGCTTTGTTTCCCGTTGCCGGATATGTGTTTGCTGATGGATTCGGTGTAAAATCGGGCAACCCGCTGATTACGGGCACTCCTTACGAGGTACATGATGGCACACGTCCCCAGCCGCGTATTGTGGAGAATGCCGGCTCGGTATCGGTGAAACCACCAGCGGATGCGATCGTCTTGTTTGGTGGAGAAAACCTCGATGCGTGGACTTCGAATAATGGCCCAGCAGCATGGGAAGTAAAAAATGGAGCCATGGTTGCGGCCAAAGCTGATGTTGTTACCAAGCAATCATTCGGTGCGATTCAGCTCCATGCTGAGTGGCGCGCCCCAGCAGAGCGTCCTGTGAATGGACAATCTGGCGGTAATAGCGGTATTTTCCTGATGGGCAGGTATGAAGTGCAAGTCTTACAAAGTCACAACAACAAAACCTACCCCGATGGTCAGGCTGGCTCGCTCTACGGTCAGTGCCCGCCGCTGGTGAATGCCACAACAGCCCAAGGCGAGTGGCAAAGCTACGATGTGATCTTTACTCCGCCGGTATACGAAGGCGAAACGGTCAAGGAGCCCGCATACGTAACGATCATTCACAACGGTGTAGTGGTGCAAAATCATCGCCCATATCTTGGCCCATCGTCCCACAAGACACTCGCTAGCTATCCAAAAAATCATCCGGAAACTGGTCCCATTCGTCTGCAATTCCACGGCGATCCGATGGAGTTTCGCAATTTCTGGGTCCGCCCTTTGGGTGAATACGACAGCGAGAAGTAATAAGAAAATCACCGACTCATTGTAATCGCCAACATTCCCGAAATTGGTATCATCAATCGCCTCCGCTATCATGAAAAACAAAATATCCCTCATCGCCTATCCTATTGCCGCAGCTCTGGTCGTTTCCTCCTGCAGAAAAACGCCAACAGCACCAACGACAGCACCCGTTAATAATGCCGCGAGTGATGCCGAAGCTGTCGTGCCTGTGCAGCCTGTCACTCCGCCCGTGGCACCTGCGGACCGCGCTAGTAAGTTAGGCTTTGCGCAGATGCTGCCCAAGGATACGGAGACTCTCGTGCTCGTGCAAAATGGTCAGGAAGTCGTGAAACGCATCAAGACTTCGAAAATTTTCGGCTTTGCCAAATCGCAAAACCCTTCGCTCGATGAATCGATGTCTGGCGACGGCACTGGTGGGCTGACAGCCCTGGATTTTCTCGGTGACGAGTTGTTTCTTGCTACTGGGAAGTCCACCGATGTGCAGACGGGGCACTTGATGAAAACCTCGAACCGCAGCAGTTACTATCAATTTCGGAGTCTGTTGGAAATGATCATTTCTTCGGCAAAAGGTGAGGAGCCAGACCTTGAGACGATTGATCCCATCTATTCACAGATTGCGTTAGCGCAGGATGCGGAAACGGGGTTGGCCTTGCTCAAGGCCTCGGAAATGCCACCCTCCTATATCGGTGTTAAATGCACCAAAGAAAATCAGGAAAAAATCCAGCAGGCATTTTCGAGCATGATCGGAAATCTTGCCGCGCAAAATGAACTTGGCGATGCGTTGGAGGAAATTACGCTTGAAAAAGACGGTCGCAGTTTCACAGGTAGCAAGTTGGTTGGGAAAAAATTGGTAGCCCAATGGCGCAGCAATGAGGGACTGATGGGCATGCTGGAAGAGAAATTGGATCAAGCCACTTTGGATGATTTGTTCACTCTTCTTGGCGAGAAAAACGTGATCGCCGTTTCCGGCACCGTCAATGACTACGTGGTAGGCTTTGTCGGCAGTCGTGAGGAAGATATGAAACTGGCAGCTACCCCAGCTGATTCTTTCGCTACCTCCGACTCTCTCAAATTTGTGGATTCCTTCATTGACAAAAATCCTGTGTTCGTAAGCTATGCGAAGGGTTCGGTGTTATCGGCGATTACCAACAATAGCGGCATTTCTTATCTCACTGATGCCTTCCGCGATGCTCTCGCATCGAGCGGTGAGGTGGACACCCGCGAGATCGAGGCCTTACTTGACGTGGTCAAAGAGCGCGAGCGCGAAATGAGTAGCTCTCTGAAGATCAGCGATCTGGGCATGGTTGGTTACTTCGAAGAAGGGTTCAAGCTGGAGGCCTTCGGTGGCAGCAATATACCTTCGATCATTGCATCTGCGAAGAATCAACTGGGAGCCATCGGTGATAGCAAAGATGTTGCTATTTTTGCCAATTGGACTTCCAATCCCGCCTATACCATCAAGACTAATGAGTATCTTGAGTCTCTAGCAGAAACCGTTTATGCGATGACCAAAAACGTCAGCACTTGGGAGCTTGGCGAGGAGAATCAAAGCTTTGCCGCCTTTAAGCAATATGTGACATTATTTGACGAAAGCTTTAGCGAGCATGTCGTTACCGCATGGGATTCCATGAGCTCAGATTTGCCTGCTGGCCTGGGCAACGAGACGGCATTTGTGATCGACCTCAATGGGGAAATGCCACCGCTGCCGAACGTGCCGCAAGAGCTTGTGAAATCCGGAAAATTTCCGCGCATTTCCTATCTGAAGCCGGTCAAAGATCGCAGCAAATTGGTTAGCACTTGGGAAAAAATGAACCAGAGTGGTGAGGGCATCATGGGTGAAGTCAGCAAGATGATGGAGCGAGAACAAGCCATGCCGAAGCCGATGAGCTCCAAGGACAATGGCTTGATTACCTGGTTCTTCGCGGGTCCGCTTTTCACCGATGACTTTGCGCCGTCAGTCACTCTCGATGACAAGTGGTTTGTCGCCTCTACCTCTAAGAATCTCGCCGTAGATCTTGCCAAGCAAGCTGGTAGCTCCGCATCGGGCAAAACAGGGGCGTTTATGCGCGTTGACTTTGATGCCCTACGCGCTTGCGCAGAGCATTGGGTGAAGGCCGTTGATGAAAACAAAGACGCGATCTTTGAAAACAATCCAAGTGCGGGAGAAGATTTCACCGAGAACAAAAAAATGATCACCGACGGCCTCAAGGCCTTTGTTGAAATGGATGAGCTCACACTGCATACTCGCGAGGAAAGCGGCATCTCGCGCTCGACCATTCACTTAAAAACTCGCTAATAAGCGCAGTTTTTTTGGGGGCCTCTGTTGGCTCTCGGGCTGTGCAGGGTTCAACGCAGAGAACAGCGAGTTCAACGCGGATTTCATCGAACCAGTAGGGACTTTCCTTGATGGGAAAAAAATTCACAATCATACCAAAAGGGAGGCTCTGGAAAGTGATTTTTTTGAGACAGTAACTTGTTTGGGGTGATTTTTACGATTGGATACTGGAGGATGTTTTTTACGATGCGCAGTTCGGGAGCTATTTTCTAGTGGTTTTGCGCTTGTTTCTGTTCCTGGTGCTTGTTTTGAGGCTTTTCTGCTCGGGGGTATTTTTTTCTTAGGCTTGGGCTGTTTTTAGCAAGGCGTGGCGGGTGAGGCTTCCAGAGTTTACCTTGGTGATTTAAATGTAAAAGCAGCTGTGGTTAAGAAACTAAACGAACATAAATAAATGAATTTCACTCATGAAAGCATATTGTTTTAAGCCACCTCATTGAGCCAGTGGGCGGCAGGATGCCGTTGCAACGGGTTAGGTGAGGATTTCTTTGACGATGCGGGCGGGGAGGACGCCGGTGAGGCGGTTGTCGAGGCCTTGGTATTTGTAGGAGAGGCGCAGGTGATCTATGCCTAACTGATTGAGAATGGTGGCGTGAAGATCGCGCACGTGCATGGCTCCATCGGTGATGTTGAAGCACATATCATCAGTTTCACCGTAGTTGAAGCCGCCTTTGACGCCGCCGCCGGCCATCCAGATCGAGAAGGCGCGGGGGTGGTGGTCACGACCGTAGTTGGTTTGGCTGAGTTCGCCCTGAGAGTAGGTGGTGCGACCAAATTCCCCACCCCAGATGACGAGCGTGTCATCGAGCATACCGCGTTGCTTGAGGTCTTGGATCAGGCCGTAGGATGCTTGGTCGATGTCGCGGCATTGGTGGGATATGTCGCGCGGGAGGTTGCCGTGTGTGTCCCAGCCGCGGTGGAAAATTTGCACGAAACGGACGCCGCGTTCGAGCAAGCGTCGGGCCATGAGTGTCGATGCCGCGAAGGTGCCGGGCTTTTTCGATTCATCGCCGTAGAGTTTGTAGGTGGCTTCGCTTTCCTTTGATGTATCTGCCAGCTCGGGCACGCTGGTTTGCATGCGGAAGGCCATTTCGTATTGCTGGATGCGCGTTTGGATTTCTGGATCGCCCACGGCTTCGTAGGATTTTTGATTCATCGAGGCGAGGCCATCTAACATCGCACGGCGCAGCTCGCGAGGCACACCGGGGGAGTCTTGGAGGTAGAGTACGGGATCACCGCCGGAGCGCAGCGAGACGCCAGCGTATTTTCCGGGGAGAAATGCGGAGCCCCAGAGACGCGAGGAAATGGCTTGGACGTTAGAGCCGTTGAAGGAGTGCTTGGCATGGAGAACGACGAAGGAAGGTAGGTCTTGATTCATCGAGCCGAGGCCATACGACAGCCAAGAGCCGATGGAGGCTTTGCCGCCGACCATATTGCCGGTGTACATCAGCTGGTTGGCAGGCTCGTGGTTGATGGCATCGGTATGCATCGAGCGGATGACGCAGATGTCATCGGCCATTTTCGCAGTCCATGGCAGGAGCTCGGACACCCATGTGCCGCCTTTGCCGTGTTGGGCGAATTTGAAGATCGAGGGCGCAGAAGGGAAACTTGATTGTCCTGCGGTCATGCCCGTGAGGCGTTGGCCGGAAGCGACGAGGAAATCTTTGAGATCTTTGTTATACTCGACCTTGGGCTTGTATTCGAAGGTCTCGAACTGCGAGGGGGCGCCAATCATCGAAAGATAAATCGCGCGCTTCGCCTTGGGTGCATATTGGGCTAGGGCGGCAGGGATTTCTCCTGATGCGCCCATGGAGTCTTGGCCTAAGAGCGAGGCGAGTGCCGCGTAGCCGAGGCCGGTGGCATTTTTGCGAAAGAAATGGCGGCGTGTGAGGGCGTTGTTGAAAATGTCGATGTCGTTCATAACAAATGGGGAATTTGGAGTTATTTGGTTAGGGCTTCGTCGAGGTTGTAAAGTTGGCTGGTGACGATGGTCCATGCGGCGAGTTCGTGGGCGGGCAGATTGGCATCGGCTCGGCTTTCGCCAATGGTGATGAGTTTGGTGGCTTCCGATGGGACCTTACTGTAGTGATCGATCGCGAGCGTAACGGTTTCTTGGAGGGTGGTGATTTCCTCTTTGCTGAGTGAGCGGGAAAGGATCAATCCGGCAAGTAATTGCAAGCGCTCCTCGGGTTGTGCGGCGCTCTGCATGGTGCGGGCGGCGAGCTGTCGATAGCCTTCGACAAACTGGGGATCGTTCATGGTCACGAAGGCTTGGAGTGGAGTGTTGGTGCGCTCGCGGCGGACACAGAACACTTCGCGGCTAGGAGCGTTGAGGATTTCCATCGCGGGATGATGTGCCGAGCGTTTCCAGATGGTGTACATCGAGCGGCGGTGCAGACTTTCACCGCTGTCTTGCTTGTAGTCGCGAGTATTGGATGCATCCATAGCAACAGTTTCCCAAATACCTTCGGGCTGGTAGGGGCGAACGGAAGGTCCACCGACTTGGGGTGCGAGCAGTTGTGAGTTATGCAATACGCTATCGCGCAGAGGTTCGGCCTCGAGGCGGAAACGTGGGGCGCGGGCAAGGAGTCGATTCATCGGATCGGCTTCGATTTTTTCCGGTGAAATATGAGCTGATTGGCGATAGGTGGCAGAGGTGACCATCAGCTTGGCCATGTGGCGGTAGTTCCATTTTGATTCGATGAACTCGATGGCGAGCCAGTCGAGTAATTGGGGATGGCTGGGGCGTGCGCCCATGATGCCGAAGTCTTCGACGGTTTCGACGATGCCGGTTCCAAAGATATATCCCCAAAGTCGATTGATGGTTACGCGGGCAGGGAGGGGATTTTTCGGGTCCATCAACCACTTGGCGAGGCCGAGTCGGTTTTTCGGAAGATCAGCGGCCATCGGTGGCAGGACGGCAGGCACGCCGACGCCAACTTTTTCGGATTTGGAGGCGTAACTTCCACGCTCGAGCACGTGAGCAAAAGGTTCTTCTGCTTTCTCTTGCATCACCAGAGAGACAGCGCCGCGGGCTTTGAGTTGCTCGTGCTCGGCTTTGAGCGCGATGAGTGAATCGCGGAGTTTTTTGCTCACGGGATCGTGGACGGCGAGGAAATTTTTCAGCAAGGCATCATTTTGCGCGGGTGTGCGTTGATCAGCCGGAATGGCGAGGATGTTTTGCAAAGGCATGCGTTGAGACAATGCGGCGATCTCATCGGCATTGAGCAAGCGTTGGTAGATGCGCAGGTCTTGTATGGCCGTGTTGCCGATGATGTTGCTACCACCGGTGCGTGAGCCGATGGTGAAGGGCACGTTGGTCTGGATCATATCGCCCACGGTGCTGGCGGTGGCGATGTGCTTGGCAAGCTTTCCATTGATGTAAATGGCGAGTGTCTGCGCGGAGGGTTTGCTGCCATCGAAGCTGATGGCGACATGATGCCAGGCGCCCGGCATGAGCGTCTCCTCTGCGACAATTTTGCTGGCCTTGTCTTGCCATGTATCAATGACATGCACGGCAGGTTTGCCTGCCTCTAACCAGAAATCCCAGCCGCGATAGTTTTCGGCATGATTCATGCGGGCGAAGACGGCTCCATTGGGGGCACCTTCGATGAAAACAAATGTCGAGTAGGTGAATGAATCGGTGCGCTTGAAGTTGGCGACATCGCCGACGTTGATGACCTGCGCGTCGGCTTGCAGAGCCTTGCCAGTAGGGGTATCACGACGTTGAATGGCTTGCGCATACTCGTAGGGTTGGCCATTGACGTTGCCGCGCAGTGGGCCATCCGTCTCATCGAGTGGAAGGTGCAGAACGAGCGAGGGATCTGCGACATCGCCCGAAGTGGGAACTTGGGCGGCGAGCCATTGAGCGAAGTCGGAATTGGCATTGGCTGCACGATCTGTGAGATTTTTTTCGACGACTTTGAGTTCTTGCTCGATCGCTGCCATGCGTGGGCGGTCTTCCTTGCGTGGGACAAAAATGTTGGGCGGATGCTCGCCGTTGTTGCCATCGAGGGCGGACATCGGGGTGTTGCGGAAGAAGGCGCTGAGTTGGTAAAACTCCTTCATACTGACGGGGTCAAATTTATGATCGTGACAGGCCGCGCACTGTGCCGTGATGCCGAGCCAGACAGCAGTGGTGGTGGAAACTCGGTCGGTCGCGTAGATGGCATCGTATTCCTCGGCGATCGCTCCACCTTCACCCGTGGTAGGCAGGCATCGATGGAAGCCGGTGGCGACGATTTGATCGAGCGAGGCATTAGGCATGAGGTCGCCACCGAATTGCTCAATGGTGAACTGGTCCCACGGCATGTTTTTGTGAAAGGCATCAATCACCCAATCGCGATACGGCCAGATCGAGCGGTAGTTATCGATGTGGATGCCGTGGGTGTCTGCGTAGCGCGCGGCGTCGAGCCACTGACGGCCAAAGTGCTCTGCGCTTTGAACAGAGGCTAAAAGATCATCGGCGGCTTTGTTCATTGCCTCGTCGGCATTGACAGTGAATGCTTTTTCGAAAGCATCGACGGCTTCTTTTGAGGGAGGAAGACCGGTGAGGTCGAAACTCAATCGACGATAAAGACGGCGTGGATTTTCCACTTCATTCGGGGTGAATTTATTTTCCTCGATTTTTGCGAGAACAAACGAGTCGATAGGGTTTTTCGCCCAGTCGGCTTGTTTTACTGCTGGGGGAGTGGATTTTTTCGGTGCGATGAAGGCCCAGTGTTCCTCGTATTTAGCACCTTGTTCGATCCAGCGTTCCAGGAGTGCGAGCTGCTCGGGTCTGATTTCCTTGTGGGCCTCAGGTGGCGGCATGCGTATGTCGGGGTCTTTTTCTTTGATGAGCTGGATCATCGATGAGCCAGCAGGGTCACCGGGCTTGATCACCGGTTTGCCATCTTCGCGCGGGGCGAATGCATATTTTTCCCCGTCGAGACGCAGCGGTTCTTTCTTTGGCTCGCGCGTGCCGGAATCGGGACCGTGACAGTGGTAGCAGGTATCGGCAAAGATCGGCTGGATGTGTTCGTTGAAGGAAACGACTTCAGGGAGAACGTAAGCAGGCTTGCTGCTGGCTTCTGTGGCGGCGCTGCCAGATGGAGCCGTGGCAGTAGTTTCCTTGGTCTTTTGACAGGAAACAAAGAACAGCGTGGTTGCCAGCAAAAGTGAAAAAGGGAAGGACTTCATAGGATGGTAATCTGTAATGTTTTATTACGACTCGGCTCCGCATAATCTTGCTTGTAAAATGCGATAAGGCCATTTTTTTGCGTTATTCGGCAGGATCGCAGGGTTTTTCCATCGAGGGAGTCATTTCTGCCAAATAAACATTGAGTGCGCCGCCAGAAATCAGGATTTCCCAGAGCGATAGCAACAGTGAGATCGCCATCAAGATTAGGCTGGCGACGAACATCGATGAGCCGTAAAAGGGGAGATTCGCGACGAGAAATAGCATCGATGCCACGCAGCCCAGCAAGCTGAATACCCCAAAGGCCTGACACCAGCGTATCAGATCAATACGCAGTTTGAGATTGCGCACCTGGGCGCGCACGCCGGGATCGCTGCCCATGAGCCAATCGGAGTGGAGTTTGCGCACCAAGGCCGAGAGATGGAGGAAGCGATTGGTGAATGCCAAGAATAGCAGCGATATCGCGGGAAAAAGGACTGCTGGACTGGTGATGGTAAATTCCATAGCGGAGTAAAACTAACGTAATCGATGAGGCACTAGTAAGCCGAATTCCGTGAAAAGGGAAACTTTGCAGCGAAAAATTATGGTAGCGCTACGCGTATCAGACGATCTTGCGAGGTGATGTAGAGTGATTTTTCGTTAGGCCCAAAGGCGATGTTGGCCGTGGGGCGACCGCAGATAATACGGCCTAACAATTTTCCGCTTTTGTCGAGAATCAACACGCCGCCTGGACCAGTGGAAAACACGGTGCCGTTGCTATGAATCTTGATGCCATCGGGTAAACCAGGGCCCTTGAGGTCTTTGGTATTGAAGAAAATTTTTCCTTCTTCCACTGTGCCATCGGCCTTGAGTGGATAGGCCATGATGATAGGAGCGGGTTGGTGCGATTGTGCTACGTAGAGAATTTTTTCATCAGGGGACAAGGCGACACCATTCGGGCGGTCGAGGTCTTTCACCAACAAGCTCACTTTGCCTTGCGGGTCCACGCGATAGACACCGTGATGATCCATCTCGCGGAAATTCCCTTTCTGCGGCAAGCCATACGGAGGGTCAGTGAAAAATACCGACCCATCTTCAGCGATGGCGAGGTCGTTGGGCGAATTGTAGCGCTTGCCCTCAAAGTTGTCGGTCAAGGTGCGCTTGCCACCTTCTGGTGTGAGGTAGGATAATCTACGGTCTCCGTGCTCGCAGCAAACGAGTTGCCCTTTCGCATCGAAGGCCAATCCATTTGATCCCGCCTCGCGCCCATACTCGGATACACCCGTGAAGCCCGATGGTTTCATGAAAATGCTCGCCTCTGTATCGCCTTCTTTCCATTGATAAATGATGTTGCGTGGTACGTCTGAGAATAAGACTCGTTCGCCTTTGGCATCCCACACTGGGCCCTCCGACCATTGAAAGCCTTTGCACAACGTTTCGATTTTAGCATCAGGTGCGAGAATCTGATCGAGCGCGGGATCAAGGCGTTCGATCGACTCCTGAGCGTGAGCCAGAGATAACGACAGCAACAATAGACTAATAGGTTTTGGCAACATCATGAATGAAAAGGTAGACACTCTGCGAAAAAATGCAAGAGGCAAACATGTCTGCTTGGCGTCCGCATCATTTACTCACCATCGGCAGCACCACCGAGCCAAGCCAGGTAACAGCTAAGCCCAACAGCGAAAGCATGCTTAGCATCATCGAGAAATACTTCAGCGTTTCTTTTTCGGTCATGCCGCTCAGGCGCGATACCACCCAGAAGCCGCTATCATTCATCCAGCCTAACGCAAATGACGCAAAGCCGATGCTTAGATAGATGTAAATCGGATGATACGGCATGTCCGAGCCGAGCAGCGGATACATGATTGCCGAGGCTGTGATCATCGCCACGGTGGACGACCCTTGTGCGACGCGCATCACTAACGAAATCACATAGGCTAGCAAAATCATGCTGATCCCCGCACCTTCGGAAACATGCTTAACTGCCGAGCCAACACCAGCATTTTTGATCATCGAACCAAATGCCCCGCCTGCTGAGGTGATGAGAATCACCAGTCCCGCCGTCTCTAACGGTTTTGCGAGTGTTTCACCGAGTTCCGCCAAACGCATGCCTTTGCTTTGCTTGAGCAGCCACATCGACATAATGGCGCCGATCAACAAGGCGATGTTTTTGTCACCGATGAAATCGATCAAATTGCGCAGTACTGATGTCTCACCCACTGCTGGCATGCCGCCGAAAATTTTCCACATTGATGAAATGCCGATCAGTCCAATCGGAATCAAAATCGGCAGCAACGAGGCGAAAAACGAGGGCGCGTTGCCTTTCTGTGTGTCGCTGGAATTTTCTAACGAAACACGCAGCGGGATCGTGACGCGGGCATTCATCCATTTGGCCACAAAATATCCCGCGCCCGATGGAATGATGCCGACGAGCATGCTCACTAGAATGGAAAAACCGGCATCGATCTTTAACGTGTCGACCATCGCAATCGGCCCTGGATGCGGCACAGTGAGGCAATGTGGAATCACTCCGCCCGAGCAAATGCACAAAATGTAGAGTAGAAAATCTTTGCCCGTGCGCTTGTACAATGCGATCGCTAAAGGCACCATCAACATGAACATGGTGTCGAAAAAAATTGGGATCGATAAAATGTAAGTGCTCACCAGCAAAGCCAGTCCTGCACGCTCATCGCCGAAGGCTTGCAAGAAGCGCGTGACTACACGGTCTGCGGCTCCGCTGAGCATCAAGCAGCACGCGATGATCGATGCCAGACCGATCGACATCGCCACATTTCCTGCGGTAGTACCGAAGCCCGTCATCAGCAATTTTGTTACATCCATCACCGAGTTCACGGCGAGTGTGCCATCGGGCAGCAGCGTGGAATCAGGCACGATCGCCGAGAGTAAGCCCGCGAACAATCCGGCCATCATCAAGGCGAGAAACGGATGCAACTTGAGCTTACTGATCGCTATGATGATGAACAATACACTGAGTGCCAGAACCACAAAGGGCCAGGCGAGGGGACTTGTGAGCGTAGCAATCATGGTTATTTTTTGTTAGGTGTGGCGCGTGTGGATCCGGTGGAAATGCCTCCATCAATCAGCATAATTTGTCCGGTCATGTAACGGCTTTCTTCCGTGGCGAGGAAAAGCAGCGGACCATCGAGATCGCCGCCGGTGACATTGCCCGGACGTTTCAGAGGAATGCGATCGCTGAGGTATTCGACCCACTCGGCGTCTTCATACATCACTGCATTTTGCGCGGTCTTGAACCAGCCAGGAGCGAGACAATTCACCGTGATGCCATGTTTGCCCCAGTCATCGGCGAGACTCATTGTCAGTTGCTTGGTGCCGCCACGGCTCGCGCCATAAGGACCGAGCCCCGCATAGCCACTCACCGATGTCACCGAGCCAATGTTGATGATTCGACCGTAACCCGCAGGGATCATGAAGTGACGAGCAATTTCTTGCGCCAGAAAAAACGTTCCGCGCAAGTTGGTATCGAGCACCAAATTCCAATCGTCCCATGTCACATCCAGCGCAGGCTTGCGCACATTGCAGCCCGCATTGTTGACGAGGATGTCGATTTTTTCTACCCGCTTTTTTGCCTCGGCTACCGCCGCGACGATGCTCTCGTGCGATCGCACATCAAGCGCGATCGTTTCACAGCGGCGCCCCAGATCTTCCACTTGCTTTTTGATTTTGGTTAGAGCATAAACATCGCGGCTGGTGAGAATCAAATCCGCGCCGGCTTTGGCGAGAGTGAGGGCAAATTGCTCGCCCAATCCGCGACTCGCGCCGCTGATGAAGGCTGTTTGGTTTTGGAGTGAAAACATGAATTCTGTTAGGGTTTAAGGATGACTTTCATCAATGGTTCTTGGCCTGCTTCGAGTCGGGCAAAAAGTTCGGCACCATCGGCTAAAGGCGCGCAAATGCTGAGCAAGGGTTCCACACGAATGCTGCCATCGCTGATGCGTGCTACCGCCTCGGGATACTCTCCCGCACAGGCGCATGAGCCGCGCAAGGTGATTTGCCGCGTCACCACTTCTTGCAAAGGAAAGGCCACCGAGGCTTGCAGATTGCCCACTAACACAACCGTGCCATTTTTCTGCACCGCACGCACCGCGAGATCGAATGGTGATGCCGCGCCGACCACTTCCCATGCTGCCTCCGCTCCATCGGCTCCGGCGTAATCGCGGATTTGTTGCAGCGCATTTTCATCGCGCGCAGAAATACCTTTGCTCGCGCCGAGTTCACAAGCGATAGCCAAACGTCCCGCATCGAGATCGACCGCGATGATGTGTTGCCAACCGCGTGTGCGCAGCGATTGAATCACCAACAAGCCAATCAAGCCCGAGCCAACCACCACCGCACAGGATGTTTCCGAGCGTGGTCGCGGTGCTAAATCTACAGCGTGCAAGGCAATCGCCACTGGCTCAGCAAACGCTGCTTTTTCAAAGGAAAGTGACTCAGGAATGCGATGCAAAATGCGTGTTGGCAAGGCTACATACTCGGCAAAACAACCGTGACGACGATAGTCTTTGCACGCTACGCCTAACACTTTTCGATTCTGGCAGATATTGAATTTTCCATCGACGCATGCATCACAGTTGCCGCAATATTCCGTCGAATCAAAAGTCACTCGCTCACCGATTTTCCAATCAGAAACACTATCGCCGAGAGCGGCAATCACGCCCGCTGCCTCATGCCCCATCACAATCGGCGGGATGCGCCGACCACTGCTGCCATTCATTCCATGAATGTCACTGCCACAAATGCCACAAGCTTTGATCTGGATCAGAACCTCGCCCACGCCGGGCTGCGGAGTGTCCATCGTCTCGAACGCAAAGGTCGAGGGCGCAATCAGGGTTAATGCTTTCATCAATGAAGCGAAGACTACAGAATTTCCCCCGCCCGACTAGGAGAAAGTGTGTCCGTGGCGCGGAGCGCGGTGGGGGGCGCAGGTCGCGCTCGGAGATCTTCATTTGCTCCTGCGCGAAAATGGTCTATATAAGAACAATGATGCATACCGACGACAAACGCCACCTGGCTCGGATGGCGGGATTTTTTCATGAAATGACCAGCGAGCAAGTGGGGCAGGTGAAGACGCTTTATGCGGTGGATGCTGCTTTTAAGGACCCGATCAATGAAGTTGTGGGGGCGGAGGCCATCGAAAAAGTGATGGCGGATTTGTTCAAGCAACTCAAGCATGTCACCATCGCCGTCAAGGATATGCATGGTGATGATCGCTCAGGGTTTCTGCAATGGAACATGCACTATGAATTTCGTGGAAAAAAGCGCAGCATTCCGGGGGTGAGTCACTTTCGCTTCAATCAGGCGGGCTTGGTGACGCAGCAAGAGGATTTTTGGGATGCCTCGTTTGTGCTTTACGGTGAATTTCCCATTCTAGGTGCGATGATGCGCGGCATCCGCAAGATGGTGCGGGTGAAGGTTTGAACTAGGGCATCGTAATGAAAACCTATGTCATCACATCGATTATCCTTTAGCTTTTTTCCACAAGCGCGATGGCGGGAAATCCTTAGGACGGCAGACGATGATGCCGGAGTGGGTGTCGAGCTCGTGCACGTAATCGTTGATTGGCTTGTCAAATACAGTCTTGCGGCCTTTGCTATTGCTGGAGGTGGCGTGCATGAAATAGGCTCGCCCTTGGTAGCGTATGATGAGGCCGACGTGTGAGGTGTATTGGTGCGGCGAGGTGGTGGTGATGGCACAGATGTCGCCATCGGCAAGATAGCGCTCGGCTTCGAGTACGTTCGACTTGGGGATGTGATAGACGGGGAGCTTGGATACGCGTTTTTCGATCTCGGCCATGGGGGCGATGAGTGAGGTGTTATTTTTTAAGTAACGGTAGCTTTTCCACTGCACCGTCATTTCTTGGATCGATCGTTGCATGCGCGTGGAGCCGGGGATGCGGCGTGAGATGTTCTCGGCAAAGCCACGGCGCTGGTTGTCGTAAAAAACTTCTTCGAGGTGATGCATGCGGCTTAGGTAACTGCCCGTGCATTGGCCATTGCGGTAGCGCTCGACCTCGATCATGTGTATGAGCTCCTCGGGGCGGTAGGGGCCGGGCTTGTAGGTGAGCATGCGGGCGAAGCCGAGGGCATTTTCGTAAAAGGTCCAGCAGTCCATGGCCTCCAGATTGACCACGGGATTCTCGATGTGATTGTGGACTTCGAGGCTGTAGTTCACATAGCGCACGCCGAGTAATGCGCGGGCCGCGAGAGCGGTGCGTTGGCCGATGGGGCGAGCGCGCCAGTTTTCGCGTTCGGCCTGTTTGACCATAGCCGCAAACTTGGCCTCACCCTTGAAAACCGTCGAGAGGGGCAAACGCAGCGGGCTGGGAGGTGTGATCGTATGCCAATTCCCAGCAGGGGCAACTTGGCCAAGTGCAGTGAGGCAGAGCCACGCAAGAACGGCGAAAATTTTCATAGATCCAAACTGAAGAAATTCTCCGATTGATCAAGTGGATAGCGTGTAATTGTTCGATGGAATCGATGCGTAGGCCACGTCAGATGGTGTGGCCCATTTGATTGCGTTTGGTTTCTATGTATTTTTCGTTGTGCGGGTTACTATCGACGCGGATGGGGATTTGTTCGACGATGCTGAGCCCGTAGCCTTCGAGCCCGATGACTTTTTTGGGATTGTTGGTGAGTAAACGAATTTTTTTCAGACCGAGGTCGGCGAGAATTTGAGCGCCCATTCCGTAGTCGCGCAGGTCTGCGGCGAAGCCGAGTTTTTCGTTGGCTTGGATGGTGTCGAGCCCGGCTTCTTGGAGCTTGTAGGCATGGATTTTCGCGGGCAGGCCGATGCCGCGACCTTCTTGGCGCAGGTAAAGGAGCACGCCGCCTTCCTTGCCGATGCGCCCCATGGCGGCAGCAAGTTGCTCGCCGCAATCGCAGCGTTTGGAGAGGAATACATCGCCCGTGAGACATTCTGAATGCACGCGGACGAGGGTGGGTTTTTCTGGGTCGATATCGCCCATGACCATGGCGATGTGGTGGGTGCCCTCGGTATCGATCTGATAGAGGTGGCAGCGGAAATCACCGTAGTCGGTGGGCATGTTGACGACTTCATCGGCGCGCACGAGTTTCTCGGAGCGGCGGCGGTGCTCGATGAGCTGAGCGATGGTGCAGGCTTTGAGTCTGTGCTTTTCTTGGTAAGGACCTAGTTCACCGACGCGGGCCATGGTGCCGTCATCGTTCATGATTTCACAAATGACACCTGCGGCTGGAAGCCCAGCGAGGGTGGCGAGATCTATGGCTGCCTCAGTGTGCCCAGCGCGACGCAAGGTGCCGCCGGGCATCGCTTGGAGCGGGAAAACGTGGCCAGGCTGCACGAAGGAGTCTGCGCTGATGTTAGGATCGGCGAGAAGTTGAATGGTGCGGGCGCGGTCAGCAGAGGAAATGCCCGTGCTGATGCCTGTGGCGGCATCAACGGTGACGGTGAAAGCGGTGCGCTGGACCTCGCGATTGCGACGGGTCATGGGCGGGAGATCAAGTGCTTCAGCGCGCTCGCGACTGATGGGGGCGCAGATCAGGCCGCGACCGTGGACGGCCATGAAGGTAATGTGTTCGGTGGTGCAAAGGGAGGCCGCGCCGATGAGATCGGCCTCGTTTTCGCGATCTGGGTCATCGGCCACGATCACAAGTCGGCCTGCTGCAATCTCGGCAATGATTTCGTGAATGGGGCTAAATTGCAGTGAGGTGGATGACATAAAAAGCTGTTGCTGGAGCAATCAAGCGCATGCAGGGCAATTAGCAAAGCTTTTTTTGGCAACTGGTCAACTATGAGGAAAACAGGTAGTTTGATGAGTTACAGGATGTTTGGAGTCTCATTGTCCTTGTTGCTGGCGAGCGGCTTCTTCTTGTTGCTGACGCATTTGCTCCTGCTGCTGTTGTTCGCGCATTTGCTCCTGCTGTTGGCGAGCGGCTTCTTCCTGTTGCTCGCGCATTTGCTCTTGCTGCTGTTGCTCGCGCATTTGCTCCTGCTGCTGTTGCTCGCGCATTTGCTCTTGCTGCTGTTGCTCGCGCATTTGCTCCTGCTGCTGTTGCTCGCGCATTTGCTCTTGCTGTTGGCGAGCGGCTTCTTCCTGTGCTGCTTGCATTTGCTCCTGCCGCTGTTGCTCGCGCATTTGGCCTTCTTGGAGGGCTTGTGCGTCGGCGGCAGCTTGCTCTTCGGCGGCGCGGGTCTGAGCCTCGCGCTCGGCTTCTTGCTGTGCTGCTTGCATTTGCTCCTCGCGTTTTTGTTGATCAATAGTAGCGAGGGCTTGAGCCTCGGCCTCTTGTTGCTGTTGCATCTGAGCTTGCTCTGCGGCCTCGCGTTGTGCGGCGATTTGTTCAGCGGCGGCCATTTCGGCAGCGCGCTCGACAGCATTCTCTGCGGCTTCGGCCTCAGCCTTGGCGGTTGCTGCGTGTTGTGCGGCTTCGTTCATCGCTGTTTGTTCTTGAGCTTGCTGTTCAGCTTGATCTTGTTGTTGTCGGTTTTGGCTGGCTTCTCTGAGGCCCGAGCGCGTGTTTTCTGCATCGGCGCGTGCTTGCTGCTGCGCTTGCTGGCGATCGCGCAGAGAGCCGCGCATGCCAGGGGAATTGCTTGGTTGTTGTTCGTCCTCTTGATTGGGCGGAGTCAATTCTTCTGGGGCCCCAGAGTCTCCACGTGGGAGCTCAGGTGCAGCTGCCGTTTCTTGCGAGGCGGGTGGATTTGCGGGAGTATGCGGGGTTTCGTCCTCGTTGAGTGGAGATACGATTCCATGGCTGGCTGAGGGGTTTTGTTCCTGCTGTCGACCTGCCAAGCCGGTGCGAGGGGCGCTGTAATCACCATCAAAGCTAGTTGTGATTTGATCTTGGGGCTCAATGTTGCCCTTGCTGCTGCTATTGGCTGCAGGAGTGGTAGTGGCTACGGCTTCTGCGAGTTCGATCCGTTGGGCTTGTATTTTTTCTTGGAGCTCGATGCGTTGGTGCATTTTTTGGGCGAGGCCTGAGCGGAATGAGGTTTCAGATTGTTGGCGGTCGAGCTGGCGTGACGAGACGAATTGGGTGAGGACTTCTGGGGCGATGGTTTTCTCGCGAATGACATTTTCGTCGTTGAGTCGACGTTCGATGGCGCGTGGACGCAGAGCACCGTTCCAAGGGGCTTTCATGCTGGGAGCGTGGACATTGAGAGCATTTCCGCGTTTGTTGATGTAGGAGATTGGATCGAAGCTGGAGGGGAGGCTGGTATCCAGATTGCATTCGTAGCGTGGCAAGGTGCGACCGATTTCTAGGCAGATGCGGGTGAAATCAACGCCGCGGCAGTGGAAGCGATTGTTGCTCCATTCGTATCCGCCGATGTATTGGGTTTTTTGATAAATACGGACGCATTCGTTGGTGGAGAACACGGATTGGTAAATATTGTTGCCGAAGGTGTTGCTTTGTACGAAAGTAAAGCATCGTGGGCTAATGCCGCTGGAGCTGCCGTAGAATCGGTTCCAGTCATTGCCGCGCCAGTAGAGGGATTCTGGAGGCAGGGGAGCCCAGCCGACGTAGTTGCCGCCGGACTTCCAGCAAACCCAAGCAGGTGCCCATTCATTGCCGGGAACCCAGCACCAGCCTACGTTGCGCAGCAAAACCCAGCGACCGTAGTGGTAGGTAGCCCAGCCGAAAGGTTCGGTGGAGAGCCAAGTCCAGCCGAGGTCGCTGTAAGCCCAGGAGCCATGGGTATAAGGGCGCCAGTCGTTTGCGCTGCGGGCGAGACTAGGCTGCCAAATGTAACCGTATTGGGGCGATTCAAACCAGTGGCCATGGGAAGAGAGTCGATTGTAAAAAACGCTGTAATCGTAGTCATTGGTGCTCACGGAAACGGGGCGTTGGTAGGTGGAGCCGCCGGGTGATACGGGTTCTGCGCGCAGAGCGGGGACGGTTGAAGGGCGTGTGGTGTTTTGCGCTGCGGCGCGGGCTTTGTTGGTAAGATCATCTGCTCGTTCTTCAGCGAGGGCCGTCTTTTTGCGCTGAAGTTCCAGCTCTTCAGCGGTGAGACGTGAGCTTTGCGATGCCAATTCTTCGCGCTGGCGGCGTAGTTCTTCGCGCTCCATGGCAAGGCGCTCGATCTCGATCTCGCGGCGGAGTTTTTCCTCTTCCAGTTCGAGAGAGCGCAGTTCCCTAGCGATGGCATTGGTTTCTTCAACAGAGGCGGCATTGCTAGCAGGGTCGGCAGGTTTTTTCTGGCATGAGTGCAGCAAAGCGGGGATTGCCAGTGCAAGGGAAAGGCGGAAGGCGAGGAGTTGTGGAAATTTCGAGATCATGGCACGAGGCGGGTTACGAGTATGACGCGTGGGCTGTGGAACTATTCAAAAAAAAGGCAAAAAAAATCACCGCGATCTGGGATAGATGCGCGGTGATGATGAAAGCGGGTTAGGCTTGTTTGTCGCGATGAACGCGGAATGGCTTGCCGCGCAGCTTGGACTTGCCGAGCGCGCGCAGGGTTTTCTCGACGCATTCTTCGGGAACCTCAACGATGGTGTGGCGCGGGAAGAGCTTAATGTGGCCAAGTGAGCCATCAGGCACTTCGCCCTCGCGGTAGAACATGCCGACGAGGTCCTTGGCATTGATGCCGTGAGTTTTGCCGAGGTTGACAAAAAGCTTAGTCATTTCGCCAGTGTAAGAGCTGGAGCGCTCTTGATTGCGATCGGGGCGATGTGGTTGACTGTCTGAGCGATCGAAGCGATTACCTTGTCCGCCACCAGCGCTGGGGTTTTGTGCGTTATCTTCGGCGATGCTTTGGCCTTTGGTCGTGGTGGCCTCGCGGAGTAGGGTAAATAAGGCACCGGCGATGTCGGTCGCGGTGTGCCCTTGGTCAAGCAAACGTTCGATGTGTGTCTCGTGACCGACGAAACTGCCCGCCTCCAAACGATCGCGCACGCTATCGTAGAGCGCATCGGCACGGCGATCCTCGACTTCCTCTTGCGAAGGTACGCGGTGACGAGTGATTTTTTGGCGGATGGTGCGCTCGATGTTTTGCAGGCGATAGAGATCACGGCCAAAAACGAAGGTGATGGCGCGACCGGAGCGACCCGCGCGGCCAGTGCGTCCGATGCGGTGCACGTAGTCCTCGGGATCTTGGGGGACATCGTAGTTGAAAACGATGTCAATTTCCTCGATGTCGATACCGCGGGCGGCGACGTCTGTTGCTACTAGGACTTCGACTTTACCTTCGCGGAAACGATTGAGGACGCGCTCGCGCATTTGCTGGGTGACATCGCCGTGCAGGCGGTCGGCAGCATAGCCACGAGAGAGCAGGGCCTCGGTGCATTCATCGACGGCTTTTTTCGTATTGCAGAAAACAATGGCGAGGCGGGGATCCTCGAGATCGAGCAGGCGGGAGAGCACCTCGACCTTCGAGCGCTCGCGCACTTCGTAGTGGCGTTGCTCGATGGACTCGACGGTGAGAGCTTTGCGCTCGATTTGGAGCATTTGGGGGTTTTTGCCGAAACGCTTGATCAGACCCTCAACACCACGGTTCATGGTAGCGGAGAAAAACATTGTCTGGCGTGTGTCGGGGAGGGTCGCGAGAAGTTCTTCCATTTCCTCGCGGAAGCCCATGTCGAGCATGCGGTCGGCCTCATCGAGAATGGTCATTTTTACATGAGATGGATCGAAGGAACCGCGGCGAAGGTGATCGAGCAGACGTCCCGGGGTGCCGACGATGAGCTGGGCTCCATCTTCGAGGGCGCGGAACTGGCGACCGATGGGTGCGCCTCCGTAAACGGGGACGGCTTGGAGTTTCGGCATTTTCGAGCCGAGGCGATGGACATCTTCACAGACCTGGATGGCAAGCTCGCGTGTGGGGCAGAGGATGAGGATCTGTGGTTTGCGCAGCTTGGGGTCGATTTTTGCGAGCGCGGGTAAGACAAAGGCAGCGGTTTTTCCCGATCCGGTTTGGGAAAGTCCGATGATGTCATGACCTTCGAGGGCGATGGGAATGGCCATCGCTTGGATGGCGGAGGGGCGCTCGTAGCCTAATTCTTCGATGGCTTGGAGCAAGGGGGCAGGAAGCCCTAATTCAGTAAACGGCGTAGTATTCATAATCAATCTTAGTCGATGTTCCTACGTGATTTCTCGTGAAAAAGGGTAGGTGCGAGCATAGAGTGCTCCCATCGGGAGATGACTTTATCACGGAAATGCTTGACAAAGCAAGAAAGATTCTTGCGCAGTGGATTTGTGCGACGGATTTCGACGATCGCTCGCGCGACGCGCATTTGGTTTTTTTACGCAATGGGATCGGGGCAGACGGCGCGGCGAGCGCATTTTTGGCAAAAATCACCGAGATAAAGTTGATCGATCCATTCCATCATCGGGTTGAGATGAGCGGGATCGTTGGTCAGAAATCCCGCTTCAAAGTTGCGTTTGTGTGGGGACTTTGCCCCGAGTCCTGCGCCCGTCAGATTGGCTGAGCCGATGAAAGCGTGGGGCCATCGATGATGATGGCCTTGGTGAATGTGGTCCTTGGATATGAGTATTTTTATATTACGTTAGTGATATGAACCGAGGATATAGGTAACAAATTAACCGAGGACATAGGTTACAGTTTATGAGGTGCGTGAAATTTTTTGTCACCCGGAAAAACATGAGCCGTTACAAATCGACTACAAACGAGGATCGCATTACGAAATCAGAACTCACCCATTGCTCTCTGGTCGATGAAACAAGGGATTGCAAATCCCTTCTCCATGTTGCACTCGATGCTAACGAAACGGCGGATACTCGGGCATGACGAAGGCGTTGATTGATCCGTCTTCGCGCGGCAGTAGCAGGAGGTAGCTGCGGTAGTCAGCTTTTCCAGGCCAGCGGGTATCGTAGAATGGTTCCCAGGCTTGGCCGGTTTGCTTGGCGAGGGTGACTTGCGCCATGTCGGCAGCTTGGTCGATGCCGGGCTCGATGAGTTCACTTTTTCCTGACAAAATCTTCGCCGCTTTTCCCCCAAATACTCCTGCAACGGTGTGCGGCGTAAAGTTCTGAATAAGCACTTTGCCTTTGCCGAATTGTTGCTCTGCGGCATCGAGCACAATCACACGGTAGGGAGCCACTTCATGCTTGGGCCCAGCGATCAAAATCGCGGTTACAGAATCGGAGGCTGACAATACCATTTCGGCAAATGGTTTCACAATCAGATTTTCTTTGATCATCGTAGGAGCTGCATGAAACGGTCCATTTTTGAGCGGCGGAGTGGGATCGATCGCCACACCGATAGTCCGAGTTTGAAAGCCGAGACGATTGGATAAAGTTTGTTCACTCACACCCACTCGCCAACGCCCGACCCATCCCTGCTCAGTTTCTTCAGCAAGCACCAACTGCGTTGCTTGGGCGACCTCATCGACGCACAGCAAGCGAACGCTGTGCGGAAGTTTTTTCGCGGGAGCAGCAGCATCGTCCTGAGCACACAGACCTATGATCAACAAAAATGCAGCGGAAAAATAAAAAAAAATGCGTTTCATAAAGAAGTTCCGTGGGTGACATCATCAAACTTCCGCACGTGTGAGCCAGCGGAACGATTGAATGTGGAAGCGACGACCGAATGCGCGATTGAGGGGTATCGTCAGCGTGGAAAATGCTAGCTCAGGACGATCTTGCTTGTCAATGTAATCGTGGCCGCGCTGCGCCACGGCCTCGCACCAAGCTTCGGCCAAAACCTTGCCATTTTGATCTGTGGCAGAACCGTAAGCGCGGATACGGAAGGTATCGCCACGCACCGACATTTGATTGATCAGTGGAGCTAACACATCTGATTGCATCACATAGCCGGGGATGCCCGTTGACTTCGACATCCCCTTCGCGGCACCCGCTACTGCCGCACCCGGCAACGAACCGAAATCTGCCGCACGCAATGCACGTGATCCTGACTTTAGCGGCTCGTTCAGCCCTGCCGTCTCAATTGCCGACTGCACGGCGCCCATCAACTGTTGATCGCCGCTACCCGTTAGTCTACGATTCAGAAAATCTGCCATCGAGAGAAACGGTCCGCGAGTTTTGACTTCTTGCACCATGGCAGTGGCGAGGGCGTCGATTTGATCGTCATCAAGAGCTCGAAATCCCGACCATTGTTCAAGCTCACTTGCTTGCCCCATCAGCTTTGCCATACCCGCCGCGAGATGCCCACTGCTACCAACAGGAGTCAACGCTTCGTTATTGATGGTAGAACCATTTCCGCCACTGCGAGTGGTGCCACGCGCTGTTGCCAGAACCGCTTTCCATGCTTCTTTGCGCGTTGAGTTGATATTGAAGGTACCATCCAAAAAGACAAATACAGCGAGACGAGCCAGCGCATCTTCCTGCAAACGTGTTCCATTGAGCAATCGCTCGCGTGCCACAGTCCATTCTGCAGCAGGGACGACCCGCGTATTGAGTAATCGTGATTTCGCATCGCTCGCGCTTTTCTCAAAAAAGTCAGTGAGCACTGTCGTAACGCTCCGCGAGTCAGCGTATGGGGCTCCATTGGGAATCAGTGAACCATCGTGCAGACTGGAGCAAAACCAGCGATCAAACAAAGCACTGTTTGCGAGATAGGAGTGATCGAAAAGTGGAATGGTGGCAGCCGTTCTCAAATGATAAGCCCCCGAGCCTACAGCTTGGTTTGGTCGAACAAATGGCGAGGCAAAGGAATTCCCAATCGCCCGCTCCACCTGAGGCGCCGCGTAGGAAACAGTAGAAAACGCAATGTCGCCAGCCTCAAATTTATAATTGCCTGTTAGGCCGTCTGATTGCAGAACATCAAGCCCTTGACTGCCCCTCTCAGTGGCCTGAGCAAAACGATCCGAGAAACCATTGGCAATCGTATGGCTAAGAGACATCATCGAGAGTGGCGGCGCCAGATCAAGTTGACGTGTGGCACAACGTGTGACTCCCAAATTGATGGAGTGACTGCCACCGAAACGGCCTTGATCTTTCGAGCTAATATCGAGCAAGGGAGAAATGTAGGCCAAGGGTAGCGGGTCACAGCGCCAGATTTCTTGGGATGTGGTAAACTGATCCGCCGCTAGTGTGCGAAAGGTGCGTGAGGTGACTGCGGAATTTGACAAAATGCGCGTGGCACTGGGGAAAGCATCATTGGTATTCGGTGATGACTGCTCCACATTCATGTAATGGCCAAAAATCATGAACGGCTTCGGCGTAGCGTATTGTGAGACCGTTAATCGTTGACTTGATCGAATCGTAGGAAAATAACGCGTATCGGGGCTATCAAAATTGATCGATGTCGGTATCGAACTCCCGCCCAAAGCGAGACCACCATTGCCACCAGAAGCAATGCTTCCCGGGGCGCGATGACCGATCCATTTGTTGCAATAAGTGCGATTACCACCCGTAGGGACCACGAGTGGATCAGGAGAGATCACGAATTCAATCATATCATTGGCATTGAGGCCTGAGGCGCCGAAGTCCGCAACAATGCCAGCCTGACGACCCGGGCCCCAACCTGGTGAGAGATTGACGTTCGGATCACCGGCAAAGCTTGCGGTACTGATCTCTTTGTCGTGACCAAAAATTTTCGATTCTCCTGGTTCGAGTGTATAGCCGGTCGATACTCCTTTTTGCGCCAACCCACCAATGTTACCGCGCAACCATTGAAAGGTTTGATGGCCAAATTTGTCCGATGATGATGCCCACGTTCCCCGATTGAGCGAATAGGTATTGCCTCCTACTCCGGACTGTGGCAGAGCCACCCCTGCGCCACTTGCATTGGTGATATTCCACTGCACCTTGAACGGCACCGAGAGCAACTGCACAGCATAACTCGCACCTGCGGGGATCTCGACTCTTACGTTGTTCGGGTTCCATACTTTCACCAAGGCATCCATCTGCATCTGCATGCGGAATTTTCCTGCAAGCAGCGGATCAGGCTTCGAAACAAACGAAAAAACAAACTGCACCGATGCAAAAACCGGCTTGCTGTATGAAAACCAAGGATCGGAAAGAGCGCGATGGCGGAAATCATTCGTCGATTTGTTTTCCGCACCACTCTGCGCCACAAGTTTCGGTATGTTGCTTGTCCAACGGACGTTGCGATACAAATTCGAATGAACCCAGAGTTCCTCCATGTTGATACCCGCTTGCTCTGTGAGATTGCCAAAACTCGCAAGCGGATTACCACCCGCTGTACGGAAATCTCGAGCATTGGTAAGCTTGCCGCGCGCCACGGTAAAATCATTCACCGCACCATTTGCTTTGTAGATCGGCAAGTTCACCACCGAAGTCCGTGGTTGTTGGGCGAAAATAGAAAAATCATACTTCAATTGTCGACGTGTGACATCGACCGGAATGCCCAAGCTCTGCGTGGTCACATCATGGAATAGCTGCTGGGCCGTATTATTTTTCAAAGTCAACAGACCAGAGGAAATGTAGCGATCACGATCTGCATCATCGATTGGTATGGCACCGAGGGCTTCAAGAACCTCCGCATTTGCTACTGGACTGGCGTGCGCAGCAAGCAAATGTTCCCCTGACTTGGTAAATGGCGCACGCGTCTCACCCGAGGTGACATCTGCTTTCATCGATTCATCGCCTACCCACCATGCGACATTTCCCGTGCGCGTCCCCACTCCTACAGGCATCGTAGGGGCAGTTACTTTCTCACCTGGTAGCTTCGCAGCCTCACCTAACGAACCTGCATCAACGAGAGGCACCTCACTGACGCCGACTCTCTCAGCAAAGTTTTTATTGCGCAAATCCTCGCGCTGCGGGGCACTGCTCAGCCACTGCTGAAAAACCGACTGCGGACGTGTGATCAAGCCCCTGCTGGCATCCCACGCATCATACACGCCCACCCAAGCCGCATGTGCAGATGCAGACGATTGCGACTGAGCTGATGGACTTGTGACCCGCCCATCTGGTCCTAACATTTTTTGCAAATCTCCGACCGCCAGAATCAATGCCATGCGTGCATTGGAGCGCGCTAAGTCCCGCGCTTGGCTTTGCGCGGAAGTCCGCATATTGACAGTCGAGAGTGAAAGCACACCCACAGCGACAAGCGTCAACAACGCGAGCAAACTAATCGTAATGATTAGCGTAAAGCCGCGGTGACAATGGACTGGAAAAAATCGTAACCGAAGATGCCTACGCGAATGGGCGGCTAAGAATGGGTTCATAGGGCTATGGGTTCAGAAACAACTGTATGACAGAACAGCTTACTGTCGATAAAAAAAAGAGACAGTATCAACACGCAAATGCGTGATGCTGAACCCATAAATCCGTCGAATATCGATCAATCCATCCGCATCAGGCACAACGAACGCTCTTCGCCATCTCGACCAAAAAATGTCAGATGTTTCCACTCAGGAGAATCGATCACAAAGTGAGAGCCAAAAAGGTTTTGTAACTCGTCCATCGAACAATTCCACGGCGGCCCTTGGCCATTATCTTCGCGTATGTCGGTAAAGAACACTCCTACCAGTCTAGCTCCCGGTTTAAGCAATGCAGCCACCGTTGCAGCGTAAGTCTGGCGCATGTCTGGATGAATCGCACAAAAACAAGTGTGCTCCCAAATCAGGGAAATCGATGAATTCCTCATCGCTGTCAAATCATGCCAGTGAGCATGATCAAAAAAATCTGCAACAATGACGCGGACGTTCGGAAGATCTGCGCAATTTTTCTGAGCATCCGCTACCGCAGATTCTGCGAGATCGATGCCTAATACTTGATGTTCAGGAAACATCATCGCCCAGGCTCGCAGATCCCAGCCACGACCACAACCAGGCACCACGATCACACCCGGCGCGAGATCTAAGCCGCGCCAGCACTCAATCATCGGATGCGGCAGGCCTTTGTCCCACGGCGTGTCCGCCTGCTGGTAGCGCTTTTCCCAATCGACCGAGCTCATGAAACTTCTTTTTTGCCAGCGAGTTGATCATGCCACTCGCGCAATTGAGACCACTGGCCCGCGGCAGCCATCGCCGCTTGGCGTGGCCAGGTGGCGGGATTGTGCACTGCGTAAGCATCTCCTGCGGCATTAAGAATTTCCTGCACTCGCTCGATCGAAGCCTCACCGAGTTGCGCCCAAGTAGTGATACCACTACCGTGAAGAAGTTCTTCGACTTCCTGCTCGATTCCCTCGATGATTTTCAAATCATCTTGACGCACTCGCAGGTCTAACACATCAGTGGCATGCTGAATTTTCTCAGCTGTTGCTGGGGCATCATCGACCGCATCTACCACGGCAGCAATCTCACGCTGAGCCGCGGACCTCTCCGCGACCAGATGCTCTGCTTCCGATTTGGCATGTGCAGCTTTATCCGCCGCAGCTTTTAAGGCATTCAGGCGCGCAACTTCGGCCTTCGCCTTGATTACTGCTTCGGAATCTCCAACTGGTTTGGCGGGGATGCTTGCAGCAAAAGCGTGTGCGGCGGTAACGGTAGCAGAAGCAGCAACCTGGGCCAGCTTGGCTAACTTAGCTTTGAGGGTCTCATTTTCATCCGTGAGCGATGCCTCGCGTTTACGAGATTCACCAGCAAAACGTGTGGCATTAGCGGCCATCTCACGAGCGCGATCCAATTCGCTGCGCAGATCCGCACTGTCGTCGGTGGAACCTTGGAAACGCTGCAATTGCTCGCGCACTTGAGATAACTCGTTTTCTAACAAAAAAGTGCGATCTTTCTGCTCTTTGACATCGACGTTCAGCTTAGCATTCAAGCTAATAATGGTCTCTTGAGCTTTTTTCAAGTTTGCTGTGAGTGCTGCTATGCGCTGTTTCTCCTGAGCCAGCTCGGCAGTAGCTGCGGAAAAATCCCCCTGAGATACTTCTATCTCTGATTTGCTAGCGGACTTGGTTTTCAAGGAATCAAGATCATGCTTGAGAGTCACATTCAGCACCTCAGCTTGCTTGAGTTTTTCCTGTAATTTCTTAGTCCGCGCCGCTGCGTCAACTGATGGTTTGGCCTGAGTCGGTGCTGCGACCGCTTGCACGCTGTGGCCGTTGCATTTGCCGATTTTGCAACGCAGGTACCAGCCGATGAAGCCGCCGATGAGTGCGCAGACCGCCACGTAGGGCAGCAGCTTAATAATGAAGTAGATGTATCCGGGCATAGTCGTAATTTTGTATGAACTGAGTAAAATTTATTTGAGCATATCGTCAACGCGTAAGTTGAGGGATTTTCCTGGATCGGTGTTGTCCGGAGCGATCGGTTCATCAGATCCAGCTCCGCGAACGCTGCGCATGATGCGTAAATTATGCAGTGCCAATGACACTTGTTTTTCGGAAACATTGGCATCGGCTAAATACGTAGCAATCTCAGCGTCCGTGGCCTCAGGGCCATATACTTTCCAGTCGCCATCCACGCGGGAAACGGCAATCGCTCGGGCCGCCAGATCAGCTTTGCCATCGAGCAGTACTTTAAAATCAGGCAGTGTGGAAAAGGTTGTCTCCCAATCACTGGCCGGCCACGATTTTTCATCCAACAAAATCTGATTTGCCCGCGACTTCGCTTTCTCATCTGCCGCAGGGATTTGCTGGTTGAGCGCCGTCATCAATGCCGTGCGCTGATTAGGCTCCTTCAACACACCCTCGATCCTTTTTTCGTGGCCGAAAACCGACACAATCAGCCAGGGACGCTGGCGCAGCGGCGCATTTACCTCGATGTCATTGAGTACATCGGTGACAGGATTGCGCTGAGGCTGCAAATCCGGCGTTCGAACTTCATTGCGGACCAGAATCTCAGCTGCTGATTTGTCTTCATAGCTCGTAACCTGACCGCTGAGCGTCACCACTTGCCCGGATACCGCATGACGCACCTTATCGAAAGTACCATCATGCTGCGGATCGCTCAAACTCGTGTCCACCGCCTTGCTAATGGCATCCTGCGTAGATCCCAGAAACAAAAAGATGCCGATCCCCCACAGCGTGAGCACCAAAAGCAAATTCCAAAAAATGTATTTATTCACACACCTTTTTGTGCCATAGGGACGTTTCCGTGTCAATGAATTTTGCAACGAGTAGTTTAGCCCTTCTCCCTCTGCATTACAAGAAAGGCCGAGGAACCGCAAAAAACACAAAAAAGCACTGGTCTCGTAGCGCAAGCAAAATGGAAACATTAAACATTGCGTCTACTTCGTGTTTTTTCGTGCTTCCTCAATCTATCTGAATGCATTAAGATGCAATGTGGTGTTATTCAGTAGATTGCATCGAGGAAAATTTCAAACAAGCGCATGCGCCGCGTAATCAAGGCCAAACGATGTGGGCACTGACGGGGTAGTGATCAGAGGCGGGTGTTTTGCCATCGGGAGCGTAGATGATGGCTGCTTTTTTTACCTGCACGGGGGGCGAGACGAGGATGTGATCGACTTTGGCCCAGCCGTCTTTGTTGTTTCGCCAGAAGTGTAATGTGCGTCGTGAGGAGACTTGGGGATGAAGTTGATGGTAGGGATCGAGCAAGGTGTTGGTCCATTCTTTGCTGCGACCGGCGAGGTAATCGACGGCGTTATTACCCTCGGTGGCATTGAAGTCCCCTAACAAAACGACGGGTTGACCACGATGCTTACGGTCATCGATGCGTTGAGTTATGAGCTTAGAGGACTCCACCCTTGAGCCCTGATGCATGTGATCCCAGTGCGTATTGTAAACCGTGAATCCGCGCTGGGTTTTCTGATCGCGCAGATGCAGCCAGGTGACAATGCGTGGGATCTTATTACCCCATGTCATCGAGCCAGGTTTCTCGGGAGTGGCGGAGAGCCAAAAAATCCCTCCGTCCTCGCGGTCGAACTGGAAGCGCTCTTTGCGGTAAAAAACCCCCGCATATTCACCCTTGGTTTTTCCGTCGTCGCGCCCGAAGCCATAAAACTCATAGTCGGGCAAGGACAAGCACATGTCAGCCACTTGCGAGTGCAGCGCCTCTTGCACGCCCATTACATCGGGATCCATAATACGGATCGTGGCGATCAAACGTTGCAACCGGGTCGGCCAGGCACGCCAGCCTTGGTCCTCGTAGTTTTCATAGCGAACATTGTAACTCGCAAATTTCAAATCAAGCGGTGCAGCAGCCAGGCGCGATGCAAGTATCAATGAACAAGGAAGCAGAAGCAGAAGGACGAATCGGAGCATGGCAATAATCTAACGGAAAACATGGAGCACGAAGTCGACGATCGGCTGTGGGTCTTTCAGGCTGTGAGGGTGATGCTTGCAACCGGGCTTGCGGATGACCTTGATCGCTCCACCCAGTGCTTGATAGCGTTTTTCGACGAGGTGGATATTTTCCGCAACGGGCACGACTTCATCGGCATCACCGATGACCGCGAGAATCGGGATTTTCGCTTTAACGAGTGGGCCAAGATTATCAACCGGATTTAGCTCATAATTCATCGCCTGCTCCTCGGTGAAAGCATAGGCCTTAAGGCAACGTTCCCAATCTATAGTAGAGCCTGGGCCTTTTCCTTTACCTCCAGGCCAACTTTTAAAATCACACACCGGAGCATCCACATAGAGGCCTGCTGTATTTTGAGGATTTCTTGCAGCCCAGTTGAAGGCAAACAGACCACCACGGCTGAAGCCGAAAAGCACACAGCGCTCAGACAAGCCGAAGTGTGCGATGAGGTGCGCATGGAAATCATCCATCGCTTGCATGGCGATCGGCGCGCCGTAGAGATTTTGTAGATCGATGTAGGCAAGGTGATAGCCCTTTGCCAAAAGCGCGAGATCGGCTTGGGGTTCGTGCCCGAAAAACTCGGTGCGCCATACCCAAGGAGCGCCTGTTGCTGCTTGGTTCGGCTTGACCAAAAGGGCGGCTCTTCCTGCGACGTCGAAATCCAGTTTTTCAAAGCCATTCCATTGTGACGTGCGCGGCGCGATGGCTGCTTTGTATAGCGTCAACAATGCATCGGCCTCTTGCTGTGCTTGCTCTAACAATTTTCCAGCAGGCACACCAGGGCGCTTGTGTCCGGTTTTGCTGAGCCACGCGTGCTTGAGTAAATCGGCACGCTGTTGCAGGATCGCTTGCGATTTTTCGTCCGGATTCCAGGGCTTGCCGGGCAGCTTGAGGATCGGCCAAAGTTGAGGCAGCATCGATTGCGCGATGAAGCTATGTCCGACATGGCTAGGATGAACACCGTCCGCAGCAAATACAAACGTCGGCTCGCGTAGTTTTTGCGCTGCGATCGATCGACGCAGATCTGGCCGGATGTCGATGACTGACCACGCAGGTGTGCGTTTTTGTAGCAAATAGGCAGACTGATCATCGAGAACGGCGTCGTAGTTATTCCCATCTTTCTCGCGCTGGTCGAAATGGAATAAGGGAGCGGTGACTAAGATCAAATGTGCGCCGCGAGCTTCGACAACGCGCTTAAGCTCGACGATACCTTTTTGGAATGCTAGTTGCCGCTGGCGATCAAACGGCATCTGAATGCCATCATTCATCCCATAACAGGCGATGATCACAGTGGCAGGAAAAGCATCAAGAATACGCGTCAGTCGCTCGTGCAAGCAAGGTCTCGGAAAAGCTCCCCCTGCGTGTCCAGGTTCGGAGAGACCCGATACGGTTTCGCTTGAGAGACCGAAGTTGATGATCTCGGCATCGGCAAAGCGCGGTGTCGCGCGCAAGGCGGACTCGACGAGCATGGCCCATCGTCCGCTGTAGGTGATGCTATCGCCGAGAAATGCGACTTTTTCTGCTGCGTTGACTACGCTAACGCAAACTACAGTCGCCAGCGTCAGGAAGATTTTCTTCATCCGACACATACGTCACCTTTGGCGTACTTTTATCAAGAACAGAATCAATTCATCGACGCCAAAATCTGCGAGCACCTGACCATGCCAGTCAAGTGTGGGCGCTTTGCTTTGACCTGAGAGATCGACCATTTGCTGCATTGCTGCGCGATTGCCACTGACAACGACGTTCTGATACGGAATATGATTTTCGTTAAGGTAGTCAATGACTTCATCACACCAAGGGCAGCCAGTTTTTACGTATAGAATGGGTTTGGACATAATTGTTAGAATAAATGATTAGCGCATCTGCTTGGATGCATCTTCGAGTATTTTGCGTTCCGCTTTGCTCAAGCTCTCGACACCTTGGTCAGAAATTTTTTCCAAAACGCGATCGACTTCACGACGTAACTGCGCGCGCTCACGAGCCTCATCATAATCTTGATAGCGCTGAGTCGGCTTGTAGCCATCGCCATAATCAACGGGTGTAGCCGTGGGCGTAGTTTTCCAAAAAGAAGCAAAAAAACGTTTCAGAGCTTGGACGAAGCGATCCCACATGGCATTCAATCAATGAGCCGCACGGCGTGTTTTTTCGACAACTTCAGCACATCTCCTGCCTCGAGATTCGCCACTGCATTCGGGTCCGTAAGTTTTTCACCATTGAGCTGCACCGACCCAGTTGTGATGAATTGCTTACGCAGCTCGCTGTTCGATTTCTCCATACCAAATGCTGTGGCAAAGGCGTAGGCCGAGAGTGTAAGCACAGTGAAATCAGCAGGCAGAGTGCTGATGGAAATTTCCGGCAAATCCGCATCTGCGAGATTCTTTTTCGAAAATCGCAGATCCCAGTCCTCACGCGCAGCCAAAGCGGCGGCTTCATCGTGATAGCGGGCGGTGAGCCTCTGCGCGAGGGCTTTCTTGGACTCCATCGGATGCGCCTCTGGATCACGCGCTTCACCTAACAGTAGCAAATAGTAGCGCTCCATCAGTGTGTCGGAAATGCTCATCAGCTTACCATACATTTCCTGCGGCGCATCGTTGACTCCGACGTAGTTGCCATAGGACTTCGACATCTTCTTGACGCCATCGAGCCCCTCTAACAAAGGCATAAGCATCACCACTTGCTGTGGTTGGCCTTCCTCTTTTTGCAGATCTCGACCGACGAGAATATTGAAAAGCTGGTCCGTGCCACCGATCTCGACATCGCTACGAACTTCGACGGAATCCCAACCTTGCATGATCGGATATTGGAGTTCATGGAGGCGTACTTCTTGACCATCGTTGAGACGGGTGCGAAAATCTTCGCGCTGCAACATTTGCTGCAAAGTCACGCGGCCATTGAGCTTGAGAACTTCTTCAAAAGTCATCTTGCGGAACCAATCGCCATTATAGACAACCTCGGTATTGGAGCGGTCGAGAATTTTGAATGCCTGTGCAGTGTAGGTTTCGGCATTGATCAAAACATCCTCGCGGGTGAGCGGTGGGCGCGTGGCAGAGCGGCCTGTAGGATCACCGACGGTGGCGGTGAAATCGCCGATGATTAAAACTGCTTGGTGACCGAGAATCTGAAATTGGCGGAGCTTTTCCAGAGCAACCGTGTGGCCAAAGTGAATGTCAGGCGCAGTGGGATCGACGCCTAACTTCACGCGTAAAGGGCGTCCCAGTGCGAGTTTTTCTGCAAGTTCCTTTTCCGATAACACCTTTGCGGTGCCGGCGATGAGTTGTGCGAGTTGTTCAGAAGCCGAAAGCGACATGCGCGGGAGCGTAATGCGTGAAACTACCGCTGGCAAGGCACAAGTCAGGGATTCTGAGGGGATCAGAAATCGAGGTAGATCTCGGTACGCCGATTGGCGCGACGGCCATCGGGATCATCTTCGCCTTCTGCATTGACGTTGGGCCGACGCGGCTCGGAAAGCCCTTTAGCTACAGTGATAATTTGCGCAGAATTGACACCTGCGGCGATCAGATTGACCTTCACGGCTTCTGCGCGTTTGGCGGACAAGCTTTTATTGTAGTCGGCGGAACCTAAAGCATCCGTATGACCCGATAGGTGAATTTTTTTCTTATTATCAGTCTTAAGAATCATGGCAACAATCGCCAACTGACGCTCGGTGCGGGATGTGATTTCTTCCGCATCAAAGTCGAAGTAGAGCACGAGGGTATCTCCACCATCGGGATTCTTAATCAGCGGAGTATAGTAGACATCGCCACCTTCAACACGATTGGCGTAGTCGGAGAGCAATTGATCGAGATTCAGTTCATCAATCACCCAGTTCGAGCGCTCAGTTGATTTTTTCAAGGTGATGGCAAATTGTGCAGCCTGGGTGCCGTCAGAGGCTTCGACGTAGGCAAGAAACGAGGCGACAGCTTCTTTCTGGATGACCGAGCGCAGTGGTTTTTGATTGCGTAGTTTGTAATTCCCCTCTTCAAACAAAATGCACAGACCTGCGAGGGTGGCATCGGAGACTTTTTCGGGGTTCACGAACTCTTTGGCTAGCGTGAAATTCTGATTGAGCACGGCTAGCAAAAAGGCATCAGAAATTCCTAACGAATCTACAATCAAGGCACGAGCAATTGCCTCTCCATCGCCGGGGGGAAGTGTGATTTTTTCCACACTCCACAGGTTGTTTGCCTTCATCAGATCTATGTAAATGCGATCACGGCCCACCTCGCGATCGGCCAATTCCAAGGAATAACGAGCGCGCTTGTTGACTTCGAGTTCGCCGACCTCACGCACGGGATTGGGCACACGCAGTTTGAATCGCCCTTGACCACTGAGCTTTTTCAAGCGATCTAACATATCTGGTGTGAGCGCTTGCTTGCCGATGAGTTTTTCGGCAGTGGCATAGTCTTGATCAGCCAAAGCTTTGCCAATGGCCGTGACAAGATCGAGCGGATCATCTTGTGCCGGCTGGACAGGAGTGACGCCGGTAGTTTTGAGCGACTCTTCTGCCTCCTGCAGCGAATCTTTTTTCGGCGCTGCTTTGTTTTCGACCACGAGCGCTGCGGGAGGAGTGCTGTGTTGCGTAGTGATGCGTTTTTGGCGCTTGGAATATTCTAGCATTACCAAGGAAGTGCTCAAGGCGAGCAGGACAAAAAAAAGCAATAAGACTAGCGCAGCCTTCGACTTCGGTTGCGCATCTCTCCAAGAACCAGCTGTTGCTGCGGCTTGGTGGTTGGGTGCGGCTGCTTCTGATTCAATTGATGATGTATAACCGGAGTCGTCCATGATTGATTACAATTCTGGTATTATTCTTCTTCGATCAAGGATTCAGTCCATTGCTCGACGTCCTCGGCATCTTCGAGATAATCCTTCAACTGGCGCACGAGATCTTGTTGACCGGAGTTTTGTGCTGCTGATCCCATTTCCTTAAGCTTGACGACGTAGGCATCGCGGATGCGTCCGCAACGCAGAAGGAATGCAGCATCAATTTCCTTTTGTTTGGTAAAGTTGTAGGTGTGGAATTTGACAATGTCTGGGTGCATTTCCGGAGCGTCTCCATCATCATAATTCTCCTCTACGGCAGCGGTAATCTCTTCTGCGGTTGGTACACGCGCACCGTTGCAAGTCGTCATAATGATTTCCAATGGCATTTTCCATTGCAGCTGAATCAGCGGTTTAAGTTGACCGTGCCAGACTTCGAGGTCCCATTTCAAATCCTTCATATTTGCCGCCAAATTCGCATTGCGCTCCTTATCGGCAGCGACGACGAGATCTCGGGCTTTGGTGATCAATCCTGCAACATCGGGAGTGCCAGCATTTATTGTATCTTGTTCGGCAGACTGAGCTTTGGCATCCTTGCTCCACTCCAGTAACACGCCATCGGCTTTTTCATCGGGAGACATATTGTGCCAACCTTTACCGGGACGATAGACCATGGCAGAGGCATCCTCATCGTCGTCGAGTTCCTTTGACGACCAATCCGCATAGGTCCATGGTTCCTTGGTGATCCAGGTCCACACGCCAGCAATTTTTTCGCCAGCCAACCAAATGCCAGCCTCTGCTTCCAGTTGTTGCATGTGATCCTTGACCCAGTAGTTTTCCTCCTTGGTGCTAAGTGCTGCTATGTGCGCGCCAGAACGAGCGGCGAATTCAGCAGCTTCACTGCGAGTCATTTTACGAACAATTGGCAAAAAGTATCGGCTGCCCTGCACCATTGTGCCAGGCGGATAGATCGGTTGATCCGAGTCTAAGGATTTTTTCGTTTTTTGGAGAATGGCAGCGAGCGAAGTAGGATTCGAGCCATCACGATGCCATGCCATGACGAACGCTAGCTTGCGATGTCCCTCTGCTGCTTTGACGTTACCCAAATGGGAGAGTGTAGCAAAAGAGCCAATACCAGGAGGCGTTTTCTCAAAACTCCACGGATTACCATCGAGCAAGGTCCACTGATCACGGCCAGTCAATCCCGCGCCAAGCCAAATGGTTTCGCTATTTTCCAACATATCGCCGAGCAGAGTGAGTGAGTCGTCGCTTTCTGGAAGAGCGATGTGCGCGCCGTGACTTTCTGTAAATTCGAGCGCTTGGTCCCACGTCATTTCTTCCGTGACGAGGAAAAAATCAAGATCTCCACGACGTTTGACGCCGATGGGCATTTCGGCGCGTTCACCTTTCGACAGCGCGAACTGCAAGCGTTCAAGCGACTCCATGGGAGTCTCGACCTTCGGTGGGGTGGGTTCCACTTTCTCAGGAGTAACATTGCTACTAATGGCATTATCTTCAGCCATAACCTTCGGCTGATCTGGGATTTTCGCGGCCTGTTCTGCTTCGCTGCGGCGGCGCATTTCCTCTTCTTTGATCCTGAGATTATGCGCATACTCCTTCTTCGCGACCGTGTCTTTGTGAATCTCCAATTTTTGGTAAACAAAGACTAAAACGACGAGTAGAGCAGCAATGATGAGCATGTTGCGCACCAATGGCCAGTTGGAATTGGCAGAAGGAAGATCAAGTGGAGGAAGAAAGCCATCGGCAACTTCATCGGCAACTTCATCAGCACCCGCTGGCTTCTCGAGATTTCGTGGTGGTGTTGCAAGGCTCGCTGGAGAACTTTCGGGAGCAACTGCAGTGACAACCTCAGGCTTTTGTGCCACGACGGCTTTTTGCATCGGTGCCGCCTTGGGCATTTTGCCAGGCATAGGTCGGGACGAAGGAGATAGATTGCGAGTAGGCTTGGCTGCGGATGATTTTAAAGCCTCGCGGATCGCATTGGCCATGGAGTCAGCATCCGGATAGCGCATGATCGGATTCGGATGCGTAGCGCGCTGAATGACAAGGTCAAACTCTGGGCCGCAATTGCAAAGCGAGGAAGGCAGCACATTAGGCTTGGGCTTCACGGCCGTGAGCAATTCATGAAGCATGACGCCCACAGCAAAGAGATCGGAGCGGCGGTCAGCGCGTTCAGGATGGGACAACACCTCTGGGGCGGAATAGCCTGGGGTGCCCATCACAATTCCCTCGTGCTTGACGCCAACTGCCTGAGCAAGACCAAAGTCGCCAATTTTTGGTTCAGCCTTAGTGGTCAGCAAAATATTCGCAGGCTTGATGTCGCGGTGAATGATGCCATTTTCGTGAGCATGACTCAGACCTTTGCAGATGCCAATGACAATGCGACTGGCTTCTTCCCGATCAATTTGTGCGTTCCACGCCGAGTGATACAAAGATTTGCCAGGCACGTATTCCATGGCAATGTAAAGCATGCCATCAACATCTCCCGAATCAAAAATTGCAATTAAATTCGGATGATTGAGCCGCGCCATCGCTCGCGCTTCAGTCTGGAATGACACGCGGAACTCCTGATCAGCGCTGAGCTCTCGGGGCAGAATTTTCACCGCTACTTCTCGATCCAGCGATATTTGTTTAGCACGGTAAACGGCTCCCATACCTCCTTGGGCGATGAAATCGATAAAATGGTATGCGGGGAGCTGCTCGTTAAGAGTCTCTAAGGAGGGCGGAGTAAATGGTGTAGATTCCACTGTGTGTTAAGGTTACGGGTTGCGTAGCAAGATTCTTTCCAAATTGCGATAAAAATCAAGCTTAGAGCGGAAAAAAATGCAACCCTATAAAATGAACTAGCAGCAATTCTTTACCAATGCTATGCTCCGGCGTGACCGAGACCGCATCTTCATCGTTCAGCCTCACGACTTTGCTACTTCTAGCCACTTTTGCAGTGGCAGCAGGAATTTTTTTCATCGGCTGTATCGTGCAATCGCTGAAGCGCCCATCGCGTGACGCTCAATCATCCATGCTTCCGCCAAATCTGGCTCCGGAGCACTTACTAAAAGCTTCAGAGCCCATTGAATTGCCTGAAAATACTCCACCCCTCCCTAGATCGTCGGATTTTACGATATATCAAGCTCCCGCAGCCTCCTTCACTCATCCCATACCTCAACCACCGCCGGTAATGACGCGCTCGGGGATTTTTGGCGAATGGTGTCACCCCATTGATCTCGCAGGTCTCGCCTTGGTATTTTTGATTTTCGCCGGCTTTGGGCTATCAAGCTCTATGGTGGAATCCTCGGGCGCTTCGCAGGCGCTCAGTTCTGACATTTTAATCTCCAATATTCTCATTTTTGCGTTCCTCGTTTTGATGGTCGTCATGATCGTCTGGTGGCGCATCAAACCCACTCAGTGGCTTGGTTTGCGCTGGAAGCAATGGTATCACGTTTTTTGGATCGGACCTTCTGCAGTCCTTAGCATGTGGATCGTCCTCGCCATTCTTCAGGCTTCAGGCTACGTGAAGTTCATGGAAAGTATTACTGGCGGTAATAGCACACAGGATGCCGTTAAACTCCTGCGCGAGAGCACGGACGATCTCGCCGTCGGTTTAATGGCCTTTTCTGCAGCAATTGTGGCCCCCATAGCCGAAGAGGTTATTTTCCGCGGCTATCTCTATCCTGTGGCAAAAAAATTCAGCGGTCCGTGGATCGGCATGCTTTTTTCCTCTCTCGTCTTTGCCGCAGGCCATGGCAATGTTCCGCTGATGCTGCCACTCTTTCTACTCGGCATGATCATGGCCTACTCCTACGAGAAAACTGGTTCAATCCTCGCCCCTATTAGCATTCATTTTTGCTTCAATTCCGCCACCGTGCTGATGCAGCTTACAGTCCGCTCCGGACTCATTGACCTCCCCGAAACCGCATGAGCCTGAAAGCCCAAGACATAGGTGAAGACGATTTAATCCAACGTTTGTTGGAAAAAATACCGATCGTTCCTACTTCACTTCATACCGGCCCAGGTGATGATTGTGCCGTGGCTCCTCTCGATGAAGATCACTGGCAATTGCTCAAGACCGATGCCATCGTCGAAAGCATACATTTTTTTCCTACCGATGAGGCCAAGCGCGTCGGTTGGAAGGCCATCGCCCGCGTCGTAAGCGACTTCGCCGCCATGGGTGGCCGCCCCCAATGGTTTTTGGTCACCTTAGGCATCCCCCAATCCTACTCCATCGAAAAACTCGAACAACTCTACGCCGGCATGGGTGAGTGCCTGCAATCCTACGGAGGCTCGCTTTGCGGAGGAGAAACCACAAGCATCCCCGCGGGCGGAGCGTTGATGATCTCCATCGCCGCCACGGGATGGGTGAAAAAATCTCAACTCACCCTGCGCTCGACAGCTTCGCAGGATGACGTCATTTTTGTCACAGGTCATCTCGGAGGCTCGCTCGCGGGGAGACATCTCGATGTCACACCGCGCTTGCTCGAAGCCGAATGGCTCACCAGTCGCAGCTACCCGAGCGCCATGATGGATCTATCCGATGGATTAGCCCGAGACCTGCCCCGCCTCGCCGCGGCCTCGAATCTCGGCTACCAGCTCGATCTCTCATTGCTACCGCTACACAATGGCTGCTCTGCCGCGCAAGCACTCAGCGATGGCGAAGACTATGAGCTTCTTTTTACTGTCAATCCAGATCGCATCGCCCAACTCAAGCAACAATGGAGTCTCGAATTTCCCGATACCCCCATCACGCGCGTGGGCACCATCGTTCGCATTGACGAGAGCATGCAACTCAAAGGCGGCTGGGATCACTTCGCCGCAGAGCGCTAAAATTTTTTCTCGATTGCCCGAACGCAAACTTGCCAAACAATCATCAATCAGCAATTCTATCCGTGACCGCGTTGCATGCCCAATTCATCACGGCACAACCACTACCTCGACCGCATCCCGCGCTAACAATACGTCTTCGACACCCTTCATCCCTCTGGATTCCTCTAAATGCCCGACACCTCTGCACATCCATCACCCCCCCCTGACGCAGTCGCAAAGTCTGCACAGAAAAAATCCGCCATCAAAGGTGGAACGAAGGAAAAAATCATCGGTAATCTCGTTGGCTACATCATTCAACTCCTCTCTCGCACCCTGCGCATCCGCTTCGAGCGCCCCGAGTCGTTTGAGGCGCTCGATAGCTCAGTGATCCTCGTTTTTTGGCACGGCCAAATCATTCCCGCCACCGCGGCATGGATTCACTGCTGCCCTCGCCCCATGCCGCTCGTCGCACTCACAAGCGCCAGCAAAGATGGAGCTATCATCGAGCACACCATGAGCACCTTCAATGTGCAATCCGTGCGCGGCTCATCCTCGCGCCGCGGCACCGCTGCACTTATCGAACTGAAAAAAACGCTCGATGCCGGAAATGACATTTGCATCACCCCGGATGGACCACGCGGGCCACACCGTATCCTTCAACTCGGCCCCCTCAAGCTCGCTCAGCTTACTGGCGTCCCCATACTTCCCCTCCGCGTCCATTGCTCTTCTTCTTGGAAACTCAAAACCTGGGACAGCTTCGAGATCCCCAAACCCTTTTCCACGCTATATCTGTCCATCGATGCCCCCCATTTCATCCCCCGCAAATGCAGCGAAGAGGAAATGGAAACCCTTCGCTGCCAAATCGAAGGCAACTTATCGCTGAGTGTTCAGACCGATTCTGCACAACCACAATCTCACACCACACCAACCACACCATGAATCTCATCGAAGGAAAAGCCGTAGCCGCCACCGTTCTTGCCGAATGCCGCCAAGAAGTACTCGCCCTCACCACCCAAGGCATCCAGCCTGGCCTCGCGGTTGTCCTCGTCGGCGAAGATCCTGCCTCCCAAGTCTACGTCGGCTCCAAAGTCAAAACTTGCGGTGATCTCGGCATTTTCTCGCAAAAAATTGTTCTCCCCGCTAGCACCAGCCAAGAGGAACTCATGCAAGTCGTGCGCGATCTCAACAACGATCCCGCCATCCACGGCATCCTCGTTCAGAGCCCACCGCCCAAGCACATCGACGAAGAAGAAATCATCCGCGCCATCGATCCCCGCAAAGACGTCGATGGCTTCCATCCCGAAAACGTCGCCAAGCTCGCACTCGAAGACCCCAGCGGCTTTGTCCCCTGCACCCCCGCTGGCTCAATGCGCCTCCTCGCCGCCGCTGGCATCGATACCAATGGTGCCGAAGCCGTAGTCCTTGGTCGCAGCATGATCGTCGGCAAGCCCATGGCTCTGCTCCTCATGGCAAAAAATGCCAATGCCACCGTCACCGTCGCCCATTCTCGATCCAAAGACCTCCCCGCCATCTGCCGCCGTGCCGATATCCTCATCGCCGCCGTAGGCCGCCCCGATATGGTCAAGGCCGATTGGGTCAAAGACGGTGTCGTCGTCATCGATGTCGGCATCAACCGCGTCGAAGACCCCAGCAAAAAATCTGGCTACCGCCTCACCGGCGATGTCGATTTCTCCAGCGTAGCCCCCAAATGCCGCGCCATCACACCCGTTCCTGGCGGCGTCGGACCCATGACCATCGCCATGCTCATGAAAAACACCCTCCAGGCAGCAAGACAGCAAAACGGCATTGCCTGAACATTGGACTGCGGCTGTCCCGCTGCCGCTTGATCCGCAGACAGCCCTGCTCCCATCAGCGGTCGACAGCCAAGCGTCTTCAGCAAACCTAGTGCATGTTCGACAACTCAACACACCTAATTTCGATTCGGCCTTTTTCCAACCTTTTCGTTGAAACGATGCTCAAATACGCTGCGCATAGAATGCATCGAGCGCTGGATTCGGAAATCTCGCCACGATGCATATATGGGAACAGAAGCAAACGTAGATAACGAAGAATGGAGAGCGAAGAATCAAGCACTTCGTTATCATTGTTGCCTTCTGCAGAAAAAATCATCCCTCACGCCCACTGGCGTTCCAGCAGGCTGCCTTGGGGAAAAGCTCCAGCATGGTTGGAGCAGTCCAAAGCTACCTTTGGTCGCCATGAATCGGCATTTTGAGTGAGTTGAAAAATGCTGAGTTTTTCTCATCGCCAAGAAGTTATGGTTGTATAAGATGAACGCATATGGATTGGTTGACCGCAGAATTGTTCTGGTTTCTCTTGGGTTTGGTCTTGCTCCTTGCGGAGTTTGCTCTGCCGGGTATCATTATTATGTTTTTTGGCATCGGTGCTTGGGTGACCGCGTTTACGACGTGGATTGGACTGACTCCGAACGCTACTTCGCAGAACATCGTTTTTGTGATTTCTTCCGTTCTGCTCTTGTTCGTGCTGCGGGCGAGGTTGCGGAGAATTTTCGTAGGCAATTCCACAGTTGACACGGTGGAAGATGAATACACGGGCAAGGAAGCCATCGTCTTGCACGATGTTGATGACAGTAATGGCATCGTGGAAATGAAAGGTGCCGAGTGGCGTGCACGCTCGGAGTCTCCGATACCTACATCATCGATCGTGATCATTGAAAAACGCGTAGGCCTCACGCTGCACGTTCGCCCTCGCTGAAGATAACCATTTTATTACACACAAAATACTATGCAACTGATACCACTATTATCCACCGTTCCTTCACTTTTTCTCGCTGAGGCGGGACTTGGTATTGGAGTTTTTGTTAGCATTGGACTGATTGTCCTAGCAATTGTCGCATTGGTCAAGACTGCGAAAATTGTGCCGCAGCGTCAAGCATTCGTCATCGAGCGCTTAGGCAAGTATCACCGCACGCTGGATGCTGGTTTTCACATCCTGATCCCGTTCATTGATCGTGTGGCGTATCGTCACTCGCTGAAGGAAATGGCCATGGATGTGCCGCCGCAAATGTGTATCACCAAGGACAACATTGCGATTGAGATCGACGGTATTCTTTACATGCAGGTGCTCGATGCGAAACTCGCATCCTACGGCATTGAGAATTACTACTACGCAGCCTCGCAGTTGGCGCAAACGACTTTGCGCTCGGAAATTGGCAAGTTGGAATTGGATAAAACTTTTGAAGAGCGGGATACCATGAATGCACGTGTGATTGCTGCTTTGGATAAGGCTTCGGAGTCTTGGGGCTTGAAAATTACCCGTTATGAGATCGCCAACATCAAGCCTCCGCAATCGGTGCAAGATGCTCTCGAGAAGCAAATGCGTGCCGAACGTGAACGTCGCTCGCAGATCGCCCTTTCTGAAGGTACGCGGGAAGCGCAAATCAACGTGGCGGAAGGGCAAAAGCAGGACACCATCAAAAACTCGGAAGCCCTCAAACAGAAACAAATCAACGAAGCCGAGGGCAAGGCGCGCGAGATCGAATTGTTGGCTGGTGCTACGGCATCGGGCATTCGCCAAATCGCTGATGCGATCATGCAGCCTGGCGGCAAAGAAGCTGTGAACCTGCGCGTTGCTGAGCAGTATGTGATCCAATTTGGCAAACTTGCGAAAACCAACAACACCATGATCATTCCGTCCAACCTCAGCGACATCGGCGGCACTGTGGCTGGTCTATCGCGCGTGCTCGACTCGATCAAAGTTCCGACCGATGCGGCCACGCAGGCTTTGGCGCAGGTATCGCCACCACCGGTGCCACGTATCTAATTTTTGCGCAACAGGTAAGACTTACATTTTCGGGGGACTACATTGTCATGATGTCGTCCCCTGATTTTTTCAGACCACTCTGCCATGAGTATGAACATCAACGGAAAGCCCCATGATCTTCCTGCCAAGAGCAGCATCAGTGCTGTATTAGATTTGTTAGGAATCGGTGAAAAGCCGGTGGTCGAGGAAATGGATCGACTGGCGATTTTTCCGCGCGACTATCCAAGCATGGTTTTGCCTGATCAGGCGGTGCTGGAGGTGGTGACGCTTGCTGCGTGCGGCTAAGCGATGTTATTTCGTTGCTGTGTAGAGACTAACCACTCCGAGCGTCATGGTCTCGCATTCAGCGGAAACGTAGCCATTTTCGCGCATCAGTTGGCACATGGAATCGCCTTGCGGGAATTGCTCGATGGAGGCGCCAAGGTATTCGTAGGCGTCCGTTTGACCTGTCAGATAGCCTGCCATTTTCGGTAAAATGCGGTGCAAGTACCAGCGATAGGGGACGCGGAGAATCCCTGTGGGGAGTGAGAAATCAAGAACTACCAGCCGACCACCTGGAGCCAGCACGCGGGACATTTCCTCTAACGCTGCGGGGTAGTCCGCCATGTTGCGCAAGCCAAAGGCTACGGTGACAACATCGAAGGATGCATCGGCGAAGGGGAGATTCAGAGCATCGGCGACCATGGTTTGAGGTAATCCGCGCAATGAGGCGTGCTCAAGCATTTCCGAACAAAAGTCAGTAGCCATGATTTGCATATCGGGGCAGGTTTCTTGGATTTCCAGAGCCAGATCGCCCGTGCCGCTGGCCACATCGAGCAGGTGTTTGCTTTTCCAAGAACGGATTTTCCAAGCTACGCGTTTGCGCCACCAAATGTCCATCCCACCGCTCATCACGTGGTTGGCCATGACGTAACGATCGGCGATACGCGCAAAGGCGTCTTTGACATAAACTGCATCGGGCACGTCGATAGGTAGCGCAGGGGGAGCGGTTTGGCAACTCTCGATGACTCACTTTCTGGAATCGATGAGAAAAATTTTCTGTTCATGACAAATCTGACTTGATTTTCATTACAAAAAATCCAGCTTGTGTGGCGACATTATCATGAGCGTTCAGATTCATACCCATGCCGACCGCGGCGCTGCCATCAAAGCCGTAGCGCAAGAAATCGCGAGCCTAGTCCGCACGAAGCCGAATGCCGTGCTGGGCTTAGCCACCGGAGCGACGCCGATTCCGCTCTACCAAGAACTGGTGCGCATGCATCGCGAGGAAGGGCTTTCTTTTGCGCAGGTGACAAGTTTCAATTTGGACGAATACCAGGGCATTCCGCGCGAGCACGCAGAGTCGTATTGGACCTTCATGCATCAGATTTTTTTCGATCATATTGACATTGATCCGAGCCGCATCAACCTACCTGGCTCCCAAGTGCCAGTGGAAGATATGACGGCGCATTGTGCTACCTACGAGGCAAAAATAGTTGCTACTGGTGGAATTGATTATCAAATCCTTGGCATCGGCCGCACGGGGCACATTGGTTTCAATGAACCTGGCTCGCCTGCGGATTGCATTACCCGTGAGATTCATCTCGACGAAATCACCCGGCAAGACGCTGTGCCCGCTTTTGGTGGCATCGATCAGGTTCCAACTAGCGCCATCACCATGGGCTGCGGTACCATTTTGGCGGCGAAAAAAATCGCGCTCATGGCCTTCGGTGAAAAAAAAGCCGATATCGTGCGCAAAGCGCTGCAAGAGCCCATCACTGATTTGATCAGCGCGAGTTTTCTTCGCAATCATCCAAACGCCGCGTTCCATCTTGACCCCGAGGCAGCATCGGTTTTGTGAGTGTTGGCTCAGCTGTTGTTGAATCCGCAAATCTTGCTATTTCTTTTGCATTTTTTCTATTTCCTTGATTCTCAGTGGTGGCTGATCTAAGTTGTGGGGTGTGAGCAAAAGTTTTCACAAATTTTTCCATTTATATGCCACAAGAATTCTCTTGTTGTTTGTATACTTGCTATCGCAAATGGCATTCGTTCCGCTTTTTGCTGCCGCGCTGGCACTTTCTGATGGCGGGCATCATTTGCAGATTCAACAAATCGCAGGTAGTGAGGAGATTGTGTTGGTGCATGATGAGCATCGGTTGCTCAAGTTCAATCCTGTTGTCGAAGTCTCTTCCATGCGATGCCAGTATCGCCTATGGCAGTTGGAGGAAAGCAGCAACATGATTTATGGGCGTCCTTCCGTGCGGACCATTCAAGTCGAGGAATGGCCTCACCCAAATCCACATCACCCCGAGTGGCGTGGGCCGATGTTTTCGACTGGCAGATCCTTAAGTTTCAGCATATTTTGCGAAAAAACCAATCCAATTTCATATGAATCCCACACGAGTGAATCTCATTCCTACACGAGCGGATGTTAGCCCCATAACATACACACTGCTCATTCCATCGCTACTATCGTTGACGCATCAAGCGCATGCTTGGGAGAAGCCTGAAGCCCAGCGCTATGATTTTAGTTATCAACTCTATCAAGAGTCTGATGAGCGGATTCGCATTGAGTCGTATTATTTGCGTGGTGATGTGGACTTGGATGCAGAGACCTCATTCCGCTTCCAGTATCTGCGCGATGCAATCAGTGGATCTTCGCCCTCGGGCGCTATGCCTGGTGGGCTTCAGCCATTTCTCGCCGATTTGGAAGATGTGCGCTACGGTATCATGGGCGCGCTTTCGCGTCAATTTGGTGATCACCGTGTGGAGTTAGAGCTCTCGCGAAGTAGTGAAGAAGATTATTTGTCCTACGGAGTGGCCTTGAGTGATAAGTGGGAGTTGAATCAGAAAAATACGACGCTGAACTATGGGATGAATTTTCTCAATGATGACGTCACCGTCTATGGACTAACTGATCAGGATAAAAAAAGTTATGATTTGTTCGCTGGTGTGACGCAATTGATTGATAAAAACACTTATGTATCGTTAAACTTTACGTTAGGTTTTAACAATGGCTACCTAAATGATCCCTACAAATCCATTCAGCGCACGGATCTGCTTTCCGTAGATGATGGCATGGGTGGATTCATCGATATTCCCGTTATCAACATGTATGCGGAAAATCGACCCGATGAGCGCATGCGTGAAGTGTTGCAATTCCAAGCAACACATTTCTTCGAAAACCTCAATGGAGCGTTCGACGGCGTGTTGCGTTTTTCGAATGATGACTTTGGGGTGTTTTCGGAAACGCTGCAGGTGGAATGGCGTCAGGCAGTCGGCGAAAAATTTGAAGTCACACCCTTCGTGCGCTACTATCATCAGAGTGCGGCGGACTTTTTCATGAACACCTTGGATGGTTCTGTAACTGGAACACCTGCTGATTATCCTGACGGTTCGGGGCCGAATTACACGGCTGATTATCGAATGTCATCGTTCGTTGCCTTGAGCTTAGGCTTGCGCACACGCTATCAAATCACCGAAGCGATGGCGGCATCGTTTTCGTATGAGCATTATGAAATGAGTGGCTCGGGTGGCGATGCTGCCCCCGCAGAAGCTTACATCAAAGCAGACATTTGGACTGTTGGTGTCAATTTGTCTTTCTAACAAAAAATGAACCAATCTTCTCATTCTCAGATTCAAGCTGATACTCGCGGCGTGCGGCGCGTGGAATTTCGCGCGTTAGGCACTCCTTGTGCTATACAGTTTCGCTTGGAAGATGAAAATAAATCGTTACAATTTCTGAACGATGCCCTCGGATGGTTAAGTCGATTCGAAGCTAAATTTTCACGCTTCCGCTCCGATTCTCTAGTTTCACAAATCAATCGTGAAGCAGGCAAAAATTGGGTCCGTGTGGACGCGGAGATGTCTGAAATGCTCGACACCGCAGAGCGTTTGTATCGACTAACCGAAGCCATTCTTGACCCAACGATGTTACCGATGTTGCAAGTTTGGGATTGGAAAAAGCTACACACACAACTTCCTTCAGATGCGGAAATTTCTCATGCCAAATCACTAGTCGGCTGGGATAAAGTAGAGCGCAAGACCGGAAAGGTGATGCTGCCAATCGCGGGCATGGGACTCGACTTCGGTGGTTTTGGCAAAGAATTCGCGGTTGATCAATTGGTGCAGATTGCTCGTCAGTTTGGCATCAAAGATGCACTGATTGATCTGGGGCGTGATGTCTATGGTTTGGGCGGAAATGGACTGCATCCCTTTTGGCATGTGGGCTTAGAGGACGGGATTAACCCGGGGAATTGTTGGGGCGGCGTCGCCGTTTCAGACTTCGCTTTATGCACTTCTGGTGACTATGCCCGGCGCTTTGAGCATCAAGGCAAACGCTACGGACACATCATTGATCCTCGCACAGGATGGCCCGTGGCCAATGGCATGCGTGCAGCCAGTGTCTGCGCTCCAAGTTGCCTTCAAGCAGGAATTTATAGCACTGCGATCTTTGTCATGGGGCGCAAAGATGGGCTGGCATTTGCCTCATGTGCTCCTGGTCTCGATGCCAGTGCGCAAGACGACTGTGGCATCGAGCGAACGTCTGGATTTGTGAAACGACAAGTACAAGTTGCTTAAAATTTTCTAACAAAAAACAACAAATCAATGTAAATTGAAACAGTACAACATCCATGAAAAACATTATTCGCACAATCATGCTCGGACTTGTCTCATTGACTTGGGCCTCCGCAGCACCCTCTGTCGGTCAATCCATGCCGAAATTATCCGGAATGTTACCTGGCGCTGCAATTCCCAATACCGCAGGCAAGGTGGTGTTGGTCGATTTCTGGGCTTCATGGTGCGGACCGTGTAAGGCATCTTTTCCCAGTTTGAATCGTCTTCATCAAAGATATGCTGGCAAAGGTTTGGTAATCGTCGGCATCGGCGTTGACGAAGATCCCGCTAAGTATCAGGCATTTCTCGCCAAGCAAAAAGTGGCATTCGCGTTAGCTCACGATGTGAAGCACAAAGCCGCTGCGTTTTTTGCGCCTAGCACCATGCCATCCAGCTACTTGGTCGATCGCAAGGGCATCATTCGCTACATCCACACAGGATTCAAAGGCGCCAAGACTGAGGCTGAATATGCTAAGCAAATTGAAGAACTGTTAGCCAAATGAAATCATTCCCATTCTAATTTTATGAAACTACTCTCTCGAACTCTCCTCTGCGCTAGCACATTGTTGCTGTGCAACTGTGCCGAACAACTTGTTCGTGTTCAACCGTATGAGCGCGGTAATCTCGCCGGGCCACTCATGTCACAAGAACGCGATCCATTACAAAAAGCTATGACAGAACATGCATACTTCTCCCGCGAGGCTAGCTTCGGCGGTGGCGGCGTGGGTGGTGGTGGCTGTGGCTGTAACTAATCTAACACAAAATTCGATGAAAAATTTTTACAAACAATTTATATCTTCTGTTCGACGTACACTTACCAGAGTAAGTTCGTTGTTGCTGCTATTTCAAAAAACTCCCTTGATCCAATTTCTGTTGCCTGAGGCGAGCATTTTAGGAAATGCCCATGTCATCAATGCTGCGGCGCTCACCATTGCTACAGTTGCCGGCCTTGGAGCCTATGACAGTGTCTCTGGAGCTACAGCTGTTGCACAGACAGCACCTTCGCCAGGCTCCTCGACCGTGGCTGCCACGAGCGGCACCAACTTGAACTTTGTCATGCAGATCACGGGAGCAGGGGGACACACGCCCTCAAGCTGGACCGTTACTGGCGCATTGCCACCAGGGATGACTCATGCAAATTCGAAAAACTCAAAAACGGACTCGATCAGTGGCATTCCCACACAAGAGGGAAGTTATCCAATCACGATCAAAGCTTGGGAGAACTCGGGAGGATCTGGTCGATCTGCCACGGGGAATTTTACGATCAATGTTGCTGCTCCCCCCAGCTTGGCGTTCTCGCTGCAACCCGCTTCGAAAACGATTGCTAGAGATACATCTACGACGCTGCAAGTAACTATCACGGGTGGAACAGGTATCACCTATCAATGGTATCAAGGAGCGACAGGTGTTACAACCATGCCGGTGGGTATCAATTCCAATACCTTGGTGACGCCGAATTTGAACGCGAATACCAGTTATTGGGTAAAAGCCAGTAATGCGGCTTTTCCTGCGGGCACGAATTCGAACACAGCAGTGGTAACCGTCATGGACCCTCCAAACATCACTACTCAACCAGCATCGCAAACAATTGCCAATGGCACTTCTGCGGCTCTGAGCGTAACAGCTACGGGAGGGATTCCCCTAAGCTATCAATGGTATCAAGGA